>MDSV01083023.1_pt1 | contig 49608 bp, 46 predicted proteins | sample 810851 | NCBI WGS metagenome assembly MDSV01 (sample SAMN05326640, study PRJNA326480) | marine metagenome | isolation source: seawater | place: Atlantic Ocean: North East | collected 2012
ACAAAAAAGCATTAAGAGAGTTGCGCGAAAGTTACGAGGAATCTAAAGAAGAATTAGAGAAAGAAAAAGAAAAAAGAATACGCACATATGAAAGGCTTTTTTCTCAAGATAAGGAGGCTCTATCAAATGAGATTGTTAATACTTATGGCTTTGAGCCTGTGGAGTAATTCTGCAACAGCAGACGATACCGGCAAATTTACGTTTTTAGGACAGAATCAGTGTGCACCCTTTGAAGGTGTCTTATTTGATCCAGCCGCAACAGCCCACATACTTACTGAAGCACAAACTGCAAAAATTAACTGTGACTTATATTTAAATTATGAATTGAATAAACAAAAAACAGAATATGAGTTAGACTTACAGAACTTAACAATTAGACATGAATCTCTTATAGCTGAATACGATATGCGCGTTCAATCCCTAGAGAGAGAAGCAGATGCATTAGCAAACGCTCTCAAGAAACAAACAAAAAGAAATCCTGCACTATGGGTAGCTGTAGGTGTGGCCGGTGGCATTGCAATAACATATGGCGCCTACGAGGCATTTAATGAGTAAAGAAAACTTCGACAAAATAGCAGCAGTTGAGAAAGCAATTAAAGAAAAATATGGCGAAGATACAATAGCTAACCCAAGATCAAATTGGGACGAGCAAAAAGAAAAAGAATATCTTGAACAGATGAAGCAACTTTATAGCCGCGACAATAAAAAACGAATACACACAGAAAAAGTTGACGTTGATGGTATAAAGGTGTCAAAAAAACTACTTAATAGAGAATCTTTAAAAAATTGTCCTGTTTGTAGCGCTTTTCCTAAAAGTGTTAAGGATGATGTGTCGTTAATTAAGTATGAATGTTGTAACAAGTGTTTTATACAATACGTTCACGGCCGCGAAGATAGATGGATACAAGGATGGAGACCAGATGAAACTTAGTAAACAAAAATTAAAACAAATTATTTATGAATCACTGAAAGAAGTAGAACAACAAGAAGACCCCACTAAGATTAAAACAAAAGCCATGTCAACAGGTGCACGCCTAAAAGACACCCGCGATAGGATAACTGGCGATGAAGAAGGGGAACTTACTAATAACGAAAAGGGAATTATCCACCAGCTTGAAGATTACATTACAACTTTAGCAGCTACCCCGGGTATCGACTTAATGCTACACAAGCCATTACTTCAAAGAGTCCTAAAGCTTCTAAAACAACAAACACAAAATTCTGTTCAGAATAAACAAGGAGATGAATAATGGCTACTGTGTACGAAATAATCCAAGGGCTTTCACAAGCTGCAGCAAATGCATATGATGGTGCCCTCGATGAGAATGGGGAACCACTCCTGGCTGGACTCAAAAGAGAAGAGGGCGATCCGATTTTAGACAAAAGAGTCATGGACGGCTTTAATGTAAGTTTTTATGGAAACATGATGTGCTTAAAATATATGTCAGAAGTACAACTTAAAGAGGTTTATGCATCTGGCTTTGAATCAGATGTAGAAAGTCAGATTGCTGAAGTTGTAAAGTTTTTGAAAAAAGAATACAAAAAGATTACCGGCAACTCTGTATCTCTCACTACTGAAGGAGAGATTGACGTCCATGTAGAAAATTCTTCTCGCATACGCTCATGGGTTACCGCTAAAATGCACTATAAAGTCGACGGTCTTAACAAGGATAATGCTGTCGCTGCTGAAGCTGACACTAAGCCAGAAGATAGTTTTAGAAAGTTTCTTGATGAAGGAGGCTGGGATGGTAAAGGTGGCAAGCGTCCAAAAAACGATACTAGACCAAAGCCAAGCCGTGATTAATGCCATTTCAGGTAGACAAAAAACAACAAGTAAAGGAAATAATTAAGTGCGGTAAAGACCCCACTTATTTCCTTAAAAATTATGCCCGTATATCTCATCCGATGCACGGGCTAATACTATTTAATACCTATGATTTCCAAGACGACCTTCTACAAAATTTTAATGATTATCGCTTTAATGTTATTTTAAAAGCTAGACAGCTTGGTATATCAACAATTACAGCAGGCTATATTGCTTGGATGATGCTATTCCATCGTGACAAGTCGATTCTTGTCATGGCAACTAAATTTGCTACCGCTGGTAACCTAGTCAAAAAAGTAAAAAACATAATGAAGAACTTACCAGATTGGATAAGGATAGCTTCTATTTCCGTGGACAACCGTACATCATTTGAATTGTCAAATGGTTCCTCGATAAAAGCAACGTCTACCTCTGGTGACGCCGGACGTTCCGAAGCACTGTCACTCTTAGTGCTTGATGAGGCCGCACATATTGAAGGTTTAGAAGAATTGTGGACCGGCTTGTATCCCACATTGTCAACTGGTGGGCGATGCATTGCGTTGTCTACTCCTAATGGTGTTGGTAATTGGTTTCACAAAACCTGCACAGACGCCGAAGCGGGAGCAAATAATTTTAACATAACGACCTTACAGTGGGATGTACACCCTGATAGAGATGAAGCATGGTATAAAAAAGAAACCAAGAACATGTCTAAACGACAGATTGCTCAAGAGCTTGAATGTAACTTCAACACATCAGGTGAAACCGTTATCGATCCTGATTGCATGAAGTGGTTATTGGAAAATGTACAAGAACCAAAGTATAGAACAGGGTTTGATAGGAACTTTTGGATTTGGGAAGAATATGATCCAAGCTGTAATTATTTAGCAGTTGCTGATGTGTCTCGCGGTGATGGAGCAGACTATTCAACACTGCACGTTATAAAGTTAGAGACTCTTGAGATAATAGGTGAGTACCAAGGTAAACCAACACCAGATATGTATGCAAACTTCTTGAACCAAGTCGGCAGAGAATTTGGAAATGCAATGCTTGTGGTAGAAAATAATAATATTGGATACACAGTTCTCGATAAACTTACTGAACACGGTTATCCAAACTTATATTATTCAGTCAAGTCTACGCATGAATATGTAGAGCAATATCAAGCTGAAGCTATGTCATCTGCAATCGCTGGCTTTACTACTTCTATGAAGACGCGCCCTTTGATAGTCGCGAAATTAGAAGAGTTTATAAGGAACAAACTAATTAAAATATATTCTTCTCGTACTATTAACGAGATGAAGACTTTTATTTGGAGGAATGGTAAACCACAAGCAATGAAGGGTTACAATGACGATCTGGTCATGGCTCTTGCGATTGCCTGCTGGGTTAGAGATACAGCGCTTCAAGCAAACGCTCGCGATTTAAATTATCAAAAAGCCTTTGTTAGTGCAATAAAAACCTCTAAAACAACCATGAATACACAAATAGCTGGTCAACATGGCTACAAAAAAGATAACATATTTGATAAAATAAATGAAGCAAAAACCATGTACGATCAATTTAATTGGATCATAAAGTGAGATTATAAATGGCAGACAATAGAATAAGACCAAAAGGCAAAAACCCAGCAAACGAAGAATCAGAATTATTTAAAAGACTGACTCGGCTTTTTTCTGGACCAATAGTAAACTACCGCTCTCAGTCCGGCCGCCGCATCAGGCGCCAGCATCTTGATAAATATTCATCTAGATTTAAAACTGCATCGGGTCAGCAGTTCAAAAAGACTCTCTATAACCCTCTCGACCAAATTGCTACCAATGCAATTGCAAATCAGCGCCGGTCGGAACGCTATGTTGATTTTGACCAAATGGAGTACATGCCTGAGATTGCATCGACTATGGACATATACGCCGATGAAATGACCACGTATTCTGATCTTAAGCCAATGTTAAACATTAGATGCGCGAATGAAGAAATCAAGGCTGTCCTTGACACGCTCTACAATAATATCTTAAACCTTCAGTACAATCTTTTTGGGTGGTCACGCACAATGTGTAAGTATGGAGACTTCTTCTTATATATGGATATAGATGAGAAGTTTGGTGTTAAGTCAGTCCTCTCTCTTCCAATTCAAGAAATTGAAAGACTTGAAGGGCAAGATGCCACTAACCCTAGCTATGTCCAGTACCAGTGGAATTCAGCCGGTATGACATTTGAAAACTGGCAGATTGCACACTTCCGTGTTCTTGGAAATGATAAGTATGCACCGTACGGTACTTCTATTCTTGAGCCAGCACGTCGCATTTGGCGCCAGCTAACACTTATGGAAGACGCCATGATGGCTTATCGTGTTGTTCGTTCGTCTGAGCGCCGCGTGTTTAAGATTGATGTTGGTGCAGTACCTCCGAATGAAGTTGAACAATACATGGAAAAAATTGTTACCCAACTTAAGCGACACTCAGTTGTTGATCCCAGCACCGGCCGTATTGATTTACGGTATAACCCTATGTCAATTGAAGAAGATTATTTCATCCCAGTCCGCGCTGGTTCTGTGACCGACATCCAGAATTTAGCCGGCGCGCAAAATATTACAGCAATTGACGATATCAAGTATCTTCGCGACAAACTCTTTTCCGCGCTAAAAATTCCCCAAGCATACCTTGCAATGGGTGAAGGCGCCGCTGAAGACAAGACAACCCTTGCACAAAAAGACATTCGTTTTGCAAGAACAATCCAAAGACTACAACGCGTTATTATTGCAGAACTTGAAAAAATTGGCATCATTCATCTTTATACTCTTGGGTTCCGCGGCGATGATTTATTAAGTTTTAAGTTGTCGTTAAACAATCCCTCGAAGATTGCAGAGCTTCAAGAAATCGAACACTGGAAAGCTAAGTTTGACATTGCTGGCTCAGCAACAGAGGGCTATTTTTCTCGTCGCTGGGTAGCAGAAAATGTTTTTGGTATGTCTCACGAAGAGTTTATACGTAATCAGCGTGAAATGTATTACGACCGCAAGCACGATGCATCACTTCAAGCTGTCGCTGAAGCTCAGGCTGCTGGAGAGACGGGTGGTCTCGGTGGAGATCTTGACCTTGGAGGTGAAGGTGGCGATCTTGATTTAGGTGGAGATGATGCTTTAGGTGGACCAGAAGAAATACCCGCTGGTGATGTTGGTACTGATCTTGACTTAGGCGGAACCGACGACGCCGGCGGTACTGAAGGTGGTGGAGATGAGTCGCCATTATTAGCTGTTCCTCCCGGCTCTAGAGACGACAGGCGCACTTATGAAAAAAGCACATACACCCCAGTTAAAAACGATAGAAGAAAAGACAGCGGCCCAAGAGTCCGCAATTATGCCTCAAAGCGAAGCGCCGAAAAAAGCAGCCAAACAACAAGGAATGTGTTCCCCGGATCCGAAATCAACAGCATCCCTAGTATAGCAAAGGGTATTTATGAACAGGAGCAACCTATTTATAAATTGAAAGAGCAAGCGGAGGAACAAAAATTGTTTAAAATGAACGAATCAATTAGAACAATTTTAAAAAGCTTGGATGATAAAAAATCACTAATGGAGCAAAAAGATGAAGAATAGGCACAACAAGAAAAGAAATACTGCCTTTGTTTACGAAGCACTTATTAAAGAGGCAACAGCAGCAGTATTAAAGGGTGACCACGAACAAAAAGATAAAGTTATTGATATAGTTAAAAGATATTTTAACACCAACTCGATTCTTAGCAAAGATTTAGATTGTTATCGCTCACTGTATGAAACGCGAGGCCTGTCAGAAAAGGATTCCCGACGCCTAATCGAAACTGCATCCTTGGATAAAAGGATGATAGACCCCACAGGCCTATTTAAAATTCAGTCACAGATGATTGGGGATATTAACAAACAAATCGATTCTGACATTTTTAATAATTTTGTTCCAAACTACAAAACATTAGCAACAATTGATCAGTTGTTTTCTGTTAAAACGACCCCTAAGAAACGCGTAATGTTGGAGAACGAAATGGTACAACTTATGATAACTTCTGATGAGTTGCCGCAAAATGACTCCATCGACAATGTCGTTGTTGGGGCATTTGTAAAGAGATTTAATCAAAAATATTCTGATAATTTATTAGAAGAACAGAAGGTGTTGTTAACACATTATATCTCGTCGTTTACTGACAATTCTCTTGAACTAAAGGTTTATTTAAATGGAGAGATTACCAGATTAAAAGAAGAACTAGAAGAAGCTCGCACCGTAAATGAAATTAAAGAAGATAACGATATGTCTGAAAAACTCGAAAAGGTTATTGAAAAATTAGATTCGTTCTCAACATCCGAAATAGATGATGACGTATTACTCACAGTTTTAAAGACGCAAGATTTAACAAAGGAAATATTCTCAGATGGCCTTAACGATTAAAATTGGCCGCGGCCATCAAACGGCGCTTGTTCGCTTAGAAATGGATATACGTAAAAGTATGAGTGGTGATTTGATGATTTTTGATCACGGTGATATTGACATAGTACTATCGCCCTCTGATAATAAGGTACTGGCCTTTCCAAAGGAAACGATGACCGATTTGGTTTATGGTGCACAAAACAGGCTTTTTGCACACCTTCGAAAGAGGGGCCTCATTATACCTGAAAGTATTCAAGCCGGCGCATTTTACGGGGTTATTGAAGGTGAGATGCAGAAATCCTTTAAGGAAGACTTGGATACTGCAAAGATGGCACTTATCAACATATCAAAATTTATCGATGAAGAACGCCCATACTTCGAATCGACTGAGGCAATTATATCTATGGCAGATGATGAACTTATTCACCCCGACAAGGAAGATTCAACGGAACTGGGTGAGGTGCCTCAATCAACTGAGAAAGGCTCAATCCGACCCGGTTTCATTAGAGACCCATATTCGTTAAGCTATTTGTATACAATCTAAAATGAAAACTTTAATTGAAAATTGGAACAAGTTTGTTAACGAAGAAGAAAACGAGAAAGAACAGTTTGCTGATATTTTAAGTAAATTTAAAAGCATCCAAGGCGATAGTGTTAACGCAGGACAGTTAAAGTTTCTTGTGAGGTTTATCGCCAGAGATGTCGCTTCTGGTGGAAAGCTTGGCAAACAATTGGAAACAGCGGCCGTCGATGCTGGCATCGATTTGGCATCTGCCGCTTCAGGCGCTATCGGCTTTGGATTACTGCGTTCTGGCAGCAAGCTTGTTGCCAATGTAAGTAAAAGAGCAAAAGTGAACCTTCAAGATGACGCGCAGATCATGGCTAGCCTTATGTTAGTAGATGATATAGCAGCTAGCAAAAATCCAATTTTAAAATTGTTAAATGTACATGATGCATATGAAGGTTCTATCAATCCTTTGTTAAACGGCCCTTTCGTGTCTTTCGCTATGGAACAATTACAGTCGTTAAGCAATGAACAATCTATACCAAAGGATTGGGGAACCACTACTATGCAAAAATATTTAGCAACCGATTTCAAATTACAATCAAAGCCAATGGAGTAAAAATTGGAACTACTAACATTCATATTGTGTGCCTATGGGCTCACGCAAATACTTGTTTATGGTAAAGTATTCAATGGAATAAGACCAAAAAAAGGAAGACTTGGACAATTGTTTAATTGCCCTATGTGCATGGGATTTCACGTAGGATGGTTTTTAATGCTACTTTCTCCGTTCACCCAACTATTTAGTTTTGAGGTTTCTGTAGTAAACTATTTCCTTCTCGGATGGCTTTCGTCAGGAACATCTTACATTCTGAATATGATATTCGGAGATAACGGAGTTAAACATGAACACAAACACACAAATAGCGACACCTGCCACTTGGACAAACAAGTGGATGCTTCAGCCAGTTAGGCGCTGCTGCAAGGGAAGTTAGCTATGGGTCAGAAATTATTAAGAGAATACTATGAGTTGTGCGAAGGCGGCGTATGCCAAGATTTGCTAACTGAAGAAGAGAAGCACTTTGTCTCCAATGGCGGCATGATGCTTACTGGCATTATCCAAAAGGCTGATACGGTTAACGGCAATGGACGCGTTTATCCTGAACATGTTTTAAAGCGAGAAATGGTCAATTATTCCAAGCTTGTTAAAGAACGTCGTGCACTTGGCGAATTAGATCACCCAGACGACTCGGTTATTAATCTTAAAAATGCGTCACACATGATGACTGATGTGTGGTGGGATGGGAATAATGTTATGGGCAAAGCCAAAGTATTGGATACGCCATCGGGACAGGTTTTACAATCGTTAGTGAGTGCTGGTGTAAGCATTGGCATTTCATCTCGCGGCATGGGATCGGTTTCCGAATCGCAAGGCAACACAGTTGTTGAAGATGATTTCCAACTTATTTGTTTTGATTTTGTATCCGAGCCTTCAACACCGGGAGCTTTTATGATGAAAGAAGCTAGAGATTATAACAATAAAGTATTTACCAAAGCAGATAGAATTAATCGGCTGCTAAACGAGGTTCTTAATGAAAAAGAGTGATTTGAAAAAAGCCATCAAGCCGCTTGTAAAAGAGTGTATCCAAGAAGTTTTGATAGAAGAAGGCCTGTTATCTAACATAGTAGCTGAAGTAGCTACAGGTCTTCAGGGAAATGTGAACGTGGTTACTGAAAAGAAACAAAATACTACCCAACAACTATTTAAACAAGATAACAGGCGCCAACAGGACCAAGTGAAAAGATTAAGCGAACAGAAAAAGAAGATGTTAGATGCTATCGGCAATGAGGCATTCAATGGTGTTGATTTGTTTGAAGGCACAACACCGACCCCGGCACAACAACAGATTTCTGCAGGTAGTGTCGACTTAGGTGATCCTACTGATTCTGGAGTTGATATCTCTTCTCTGCTTGGCGGCGCCTCGAAAGTATGGAATGCAATGAAGTGAATTATGAAAAAACAATGTAATGTATCAGTATCATCAAGAGAGTGCCGCGGCAATGCTGAGAGAATGATACGAAAATTTATTAAAAAAGTTAAGAAGGAAAGAATAATTGAAGAAGTCAAAGACCGCCGGCGTTATAAAAAGCCTTCTGTTAAGAAGAAAGAAAAGCGTATAAAAGCTCAAAGGGCTAGAATTAGACAGGAACTAAAACGCAAGCGCGCAAAAGAAAGGCGTAATAGAAAGAAATAGGTACTATTTATATTGAATAGTTTTAAATTTTGGAGTTTTTAAATGGCGAATTATAAAAAATCATGGCATATGGAAGTTGGAATCAACAACGTGCCATCCTACCAAGTAAGCGGCACCCCGTTTGCTTCCGGCGCAATCGACGCGCGCGGAATGGACGGCGCCGGCGCCACAAAGGTGCCTTTCCCACAAGTTACAAGATGGGTCACTGTTGTCAATCACGGTGGCACAGATGTTAAGGTCGGCTTTTCAAAAAATGGTGTTGAGGGCAATCAGTATTTTAGAGTTCATGCATCGGGCAGCGCGCCCGGATCAGGACAATCCCCTTCAAGTGGGAGATTGGAATTAAAAGTCTCTGAACTTTGGCTGTCTGGTTCCGGCAATGTTGATGTTGTAGCCGGCCTAACTTCTATCGCTCCGGCCCGCCTTAATACCGACAGTGGTACCTCTTGGAGTGGTTCTGTAGGAGTCGGCTAAGAATGTCTTTTGGATGGGCTTATGTAGATTGTGATGGTACCGGTGGCGGTCAAGCCGCCGGCCCAACAGGATCGTTGCAATTTTTAACTGGTGCAAATGCGACAAGTGGTTCAGCACGCCTGATGTACTACACCGCATCTTATGGCGAGCATACTCCTAATTCATTAGTATTGTCGGGCAACTTGATAGTAACCGGCACAGTCAGCGCCAGTATTTTTAAATACGAAGATATCAGCATCATAGATGCCACAGGCTCCACTAATTTTGGTAATTCGAATGATGATGTACATACAAGAATTGGTAGCCTTCTAGTTAAAACCGCCGGCGCTTCTGGGGTAAATGTCTTGAGCGCCAGCATGGCTACACAAGCTGTGCACGTGCAAGGACTTAATGTGTTGTATGAGACTTGTTCAATTGACAGTTACACAGCCAGTGCCCCGGGATATATTTTAGGCGTACAGCAAACTGGACAGGTTGAGATTCTTATACCAAGCGCATCAATATATGGCTCCGGTTCAATTTTGCTTGTCAAAGATGAAGTCGGTCACATAGATGGAACAAATATTACAATCAATGCTGCAACTGGATACAGCATTGACGGCAGCTTAACCTACAGCCTGACCGGTTCAAATCCTGCTATTAGTTTATATTCTAATGGAGCCAATTGGTTTGTCTTCTAATTAATTAAAAGGAGACTGCTTATATGGCTTACAATAATTTATCTGGAACCGTACTACTCCCAAACGAATTACTGAAGGTAGAAGGCCTTTCTACGGGCATAGTATCGGGTAATCTTAGTACCTCTGATGGTGCACAAGTTATTAATGTGCCGAGAGTATCCAACGCAACCAACAATGCTATTCTTACAAACTTAGATGGCAACGCGAATACGCTAACGTGCGAGTCGAATTTAACTTTTGATGGAGACACATTAAATGTTGTTGGAGAGATTACAGCCAGCACTGGTGTATCAGCGTCTTTCTTTATGGGAGATGGAAGTCGACTGACTGGGATTAATGCCGGCGGCTCTGGTGCCGGTATCTTTACAGAAGCCTCGACCAATCAAGCGTTTACAACCAGTAGTGTTCAAATTGGTTCAGACTCAGCGCCCACTAAAACTTTATCCGTTGCTGGATCATCTTTTTTAAGCGGCGCAGTGATACACAAAAGACATTCCACAGGCACCAATTATGAAATAAGAATCACAGATTTTTATATCGGAGCCAATAGTCTTAATGGCACAATCCGACTAACACTACCAACAGCATCGACAACTACTAATGGCCAAACCTTCGTCATAAAAGATGAAGGTGGTAACGCCGACAACAACAATATTACAATCTCATGTAGTGTTGGTGGAGATAAAATCGACGGTCAAAATTTGATTATTTTAGAGTCTCCCTATGCATCTGTGCAGGTTTATTGCAACGGGACCAGCAAATACTACATAACATAAATTTTTAGACTCTTCAACCTACTAATTATAAGCGAGCGGACGTCCATATTTGTATATGTGCGTCTGTTTATACCATAAAACATGAAACTTATAAAATGGAGGGTTTTTAAACATGGCTTACAAATTTCAATTCGGACAGGCTATTTTGTCCGGCGCTCTGGATCAAGAAGGTGATATCGACATTCTTGACTCTGGCGAATTAAAAATGGCTGGTACTACTACCATTGCAAATAACAGAAATGCAACACTTGCAGCTGTTACTGCTACTACACTTGGTCACACCGACGACACTGACCTGATCACTCTCGCAGATACATCAATTACAATTGCTGCTGATACTGCTCTTACATATAAGGGCACCGCTATCACCTCTACTGGTGCAGAACTCAACTTAGTTGACGGCGCTGGTGCTGGTAATGTAGTGAATAACAAAGCTGTTATTTATAACGCTAATGGTGTAGTTATTGGTCAATCTTTGGCAACCGCTGATGATGGAAACATTGGTAACGTTACAAATAACGATCTCTTAACACTTGCTGCAGCAGAAGTTACAGTAAAATCCAACAGTGATTTCACTGTTGCTAAGGCCGGCGGCTTTAAGCTTTCTGATGGAGCAGTTACTTCAACTGCTGCAGAGCTTAACTTGCTCGACACCGCGGCTGCTGGCACAGTTGTAAACAGCAAAGCTGTAATCTACAGTGGTACTGGTGCTGTCACAGCTAGTAATCTCTCGTCTTCTAATGGTCTATCCATCAGCCAAGGCGCTGCAACCATTACTAAAGCTGGTGCAGCTACATTCACAGCAATGGACGCTGATAACATCAAGATTGACGGAAACGTTATTTCGTCAACAAACTCTAATGGTAACATCGAGTTAACTCCAGCAGGTACAGGTGAGGTGCTTATTGGCGCTGCTAACCTTAACTACGCTGGTGACGCAGTTACTTCTACTGGTGCTGAACTCAACTTGCTTGATGGTTCTGGTGCTGGAAGCATTGTAAACAGCAAAGCTGTTATTTACAGCGCTACTGGTGCTGTCACAGCTAGTGCTGTTTCATCTTCTGGTGACATTGTTTCTAATGGAGAGCTTGTCATGCAAGGTAACGCAACCATTAGAGGTCAAATCGTTAACTTGCCCGGAGTCGCCGCGGCCTCTCTTGACACTGGTGACCTCATCTTGTCTCTTGATTCTACTAGCAAAGACTTACAAGCTCGCACTCGTGCGAACGTAATCAGTGATTTTGCTGGCGTCATGGCTGGTACTGTTACTGCTACTGGTCTTGCTGATTCATCTGGTGTTCTTTCAATTGACATCGCGAACCTTGATGCTGAAGTTGTTGCCACTGGCGACAAACTCATCTTCAGTGATGCCGATGACGGTCTCCACAGTGAAACTATTGACGATCTGATGACCAAAGGTATGCCACTTGTCACAGAAGCTGCGATGGTAGTTGCTGATGACTACATCGTGTTCCTTGATGGTGGTGCTTCTGGCGATGGTAAGAAAGAAAAATGGGCTGACTTGGTTGCTTTAATGGCTGGTTCTGGCCTTGCCGCCAGCAACGGACAACTTTCAACTCAAGCTGGCAGTGTTACTGCCGCTACTGAAGGCTCCTTCCTTTCTGAAGGTTATAACTTCACCACTGGTACTCTTGGAGCTAACTTGCTTAAACTCCCGGCGAACCCGTCTACTGGTGATGTTGTTGTCATTAAGTCTGGTGACTTAGCTGCCGGCAAGAGTGTTCTTGTCAGTGCTTCCGCTGCTCAGACAATTGACAGTGCCACAACGTTGTTACTTGAATCACCATATGCCGCAGTCAGTTGCGTTCTTATCTCTTCTGGAACTTGGGCTATCGTGTAATTAAAATTTTTCAACCTCGGTTGGATTTTTTGGATGTCCCCCATTGTGGGGGCATCCTTTTTTTTATAGTTCTATAATGACTTGAATAAACGAGATTAGTGGCCTATTTATAGTGTTGGAGATTAAATATGGCATATAATATTTTAAAAGGCTCTGTTGAGGGATCTGTAGATCAGCATGGCGACCAAGAAATTGACGGCATAAAAGTGTTTAAAAGCACAATCAGTGCCAGCGTGTTCTACGATACAGATGCACAGAGTCCTTGTGCAACCATGAAAGACGTAGCTATTAATCGAATAAATGGTGGTTCGGAAAACTGCGTTCTTCTAAGAGGAAAAGAACAAACAGCAACCGCAACACATAATCTAAGATATGAAAACGATGCTTTACACGTTAATAGAGTTGTCGCCCAAGTATTAGAAGGATCCGCAGAAAAGTTAACTAGAATACCATCAGATAAGTTCACCTCAATCATCAAGGCTCATCATCTATCATACGGTCACGGATTGGAAAACGTTAGAGGGGATTTACAAATTAAGGTGTCCGATGGCATTAAGTGTGATGAGGAAGGCTTGAGTGTCAACATTAGAGTACAATCAGGCTTAGAGATCTCATCAAATAAATTATCTGTGAACCCTTCGATTGCACTACAAATCAACACTGAAGGCCAGAATTTAAGCGATCCAGACACTTTACTTGTTCACGATGCATCTCGCAATACAGTAGCCGGCACTACGTTGGCCAATTTGTATGATTCTTATATTAGTAATAAAGTGCCACACGCACAAGGCACCGGCGGTTCCTTACAATATAAAGGCAAAAGAGAATTTGAATCATCAGAGAATCTATCCTATGATAATTCTAAGACTACCTTAAACCTTAATGGAAAATTAAACGCAAATTGTATCGTATCTAAGCAGAAGACAATTAACGAAGGTGCAGTCTACAACAATATCGTAAAGATTTCAGATAAAAATTATGATGTAAAGCAGGACGATTATACCATCTTATGTGATGCTTCTAAGAATGTGATCACAATAAAAGTACCTCCAGCTAAAAATCATATCGGCAGAATGTTGATAGTTAAAAAGACAAACGCTGATAAATACAAAATAAACTCAAACCTTGTTTACATAACTTGTGACGAAGGCACCATCGACATCAACGACAGGGTTGAGATTAAAATGAATTACTCATCAAGAACCCTACAATCTGATGGGGAAAACTGGTGGATTGTAGGTTCAAAGGGAAGTTAAGTCTACTTAGTACAGGAGAAACTATTTCATGGCATATAACAGCAACAAAGGCACACAACATACAGGGGATGTCCAATATGAGGGAGATCCAACAGATGTACAAATCGATTTTGAAAACGATTTTATCGCATTAAAGACAAACGGATCACAACGCCTCATTGTGTCTGGCTCCGCAATCACAGCATCTGTAGATGTATCCGGCTCCGGCGCACTTATGGTTGGCGGCAAATTGACCGCCGGTAATAGTAAATTAACTTTTGATGGTACCACTCTTGTTTTGACGGGAGCACTCCAACAAGACAGTCGAAATGGCGGTAAAGTGAGGTTTATTTTACCCGAAGAATCCGATGCCTTTTCACTCCTATCGCCTGATGAGTCCTACACCGCGTATCGATTTGATGGCGACGGCGTTGATCACTATTTTAATTCTCCAGCAAGATTTGGCGCTAACACTGGTACTCCAACCCACACAGTTTCTGTAACTGGCCACGTTTCTGCTTCGATTGGCGTCACTAGTTCAGGCTTTCATACTTTAACTACCGTCATAGATAGAACACACATATCCAGTTCTCTTAATATTTCCGGCTCTAAGTTCTACGGTTCAGGCGAAGGCCTCACTAATATAGCAGCCGCCGCTGTTGCCCCAGCAGGCAACGATACCCAAGTACAATATAATGATTCAGGCGCATCCGCTGGTTCTGCTAATATGACGTTCAATGGGACGACTTTAACAGTCACAGGGTTATCAAATACAGGTAACACTACCCTTGGTGATGCCGGCGGCGACAGCGTAACAATTAATGCAGCTACAGTCGATATCCCAAATGTAGCAGCAGGAACCGATAATACCGTTGTAGTATACGATGGCAGTAGTTTAGTAACAGACGAGATTGACTCTCGGGTATGGGGAAGTACATTGGTGGATGCTAGTGGTACTCCGGTCGCAAATCAAATTGCACGTTGGACAGATGCTAACACAGCACAAGGAGCTACTAGTTTAACATATAATGGTACAGTTATGGCTGTCACCGGCGCCATTTCCGCTTCCGGCAATATATCTGGATCAAAGTTTTATTCAAACGGCCTTGAACTATTGGCACCGGCAATAACATCTTTGAGCAACGCCGGCGCAAATAGGGTTATCACCTCTGACGGTCTCGCCGCTGCATCTGCTGAAGCAAACTTAACATTCGATGCTGGCTCCTATTTGAGAGTTGCCGGTAACGTGTCTGCCTCGTTGGGGGTAAGCGGTTCTTCACTGCATGTTGGTCGTGGCTTAGGCACTACTGGCACTGTTATTGATTCCACTCACGTATCTAGTTCACTTAATATTTCAGGTTCTAAGTTTTATGGCGATGGTTCAACTTTGGACGGCGTTGTTAAAAGCGCCCCCGGCGGAGATCATCAGGTTTTATTTAACGACGACACAGCATTTGGAGCAAATGCTAACCTCACATTTGTCGACAATGCTGATTTCAGAGTAACAGGTTCAATAGCTGTAACTGGCTCAGCACTTGGCACTTTAACTGTAATCGATGGCACACACGTGTCAAGCTCTCTTAATATTTCCGGTTCTAAATTCTATGGTGATGGCTCCACGTTAACAGGGGTGGGTCCAGCCCAGCCGCCCGGCACGACCGGCAATATTTTATTTAACGATAGTAACGATTACGCAGCTGTTCCAAATCTATCCTTTATGGGCAACAGCGATCTTCGTGTAACCGGTTCTCTGTCAGTAACTGGCTCAGCACTTGGCACTTTAACTGTAATCGATGGCGCACATGTATCAAGCTCTCTTAATATTTCTGGCGCTGCATTCTATGGTGACGGCTCGACACTGTCTGGGTTGACTGTTCCGGCCATCGCCAATTACAATAACCCCGGCACTAGTCGTGTGATTACATCAATTAATGGTAACACTGTGAATGCACAGGCTAATATGACATTCAATGGTTCACTTCTGTCTGTGACGGGCGATGCATCGGTTTCAAACGACATATCTGCTTCACACGGTATCCACGTCACTGGCTCAGATCCACATATTGCAATTGGGACTCAACGCGGCGCCGCCGATAATCCAATAATGTTAAGTGTCAGGCCAGACGATGGAGATGGGAACAATAAAATCTTAGCTATGTTCCAGCGCACAGAAGCATCCGGTATGAGAACTTGCTTTGCGGTAACAGGCTCAGGCCAAGTTGTTGTTGGTGGTCCGCACTTAGAAGGTGTGCTTAATATTAGTGGCTCTACTGCCGAAACATTAATTAGTGCCAAAAGTGACACCGCAAATCCTGCATTCACTGTAGACGGTGTTGGCGATGCTGTTATTAAAGGATATGTATCTTCGTCCCATATGAAAATGCAGTCACTTTACCCAACTATGCAACTGACATCAAGTCATGCTGCGAATGTAAATGCACAAATCGGAATAAATTCCGCTGGCAATATTTTATTGCAGAACAACACATCTAATAAACATATCGTCTTTAAGACTAATGATGCAGGCTCAATCAAAGAAGGTCTTCGTTTAGATGGCGCGGTGCCAGAAGTTGTCGTAAATCAAACTGCTGAATCTCTTATTAATTTTCGAGTAGAAAGTAAAAACAACACTCACATGTTATATGTGACAGGTTCCGACCAAGTTGGTATTGGAGTTTCAGATCCAGCAATTGGGGTTACTCTTGATGTATCTGGTAGCGCAATGCGTCTTCGAAATTCAAGCACCCCTGCAAGTGCCGGCGCTGTAGGTGTGCAAGGCGAAATTCGATGGGATGCAGATTATATTTATATATGTGTAGCAACTGATACTTGGAAGAGAGTGGCTATTGGCACTTGGTGATAGTACTAAAAATGGCCTTTTGTGAGTCTTGACACTATTTATTTTGAACATTTCCCACTTTAGGAGCCCTATTAATGTCTAGCTTATTGAAAGAAGCGATTGTAGACGCAAAAGCCTTACGCGAATCTGCACTCAAAAATGCTGAAACCTCTGTTATTGAAAAATACTCTGAGGAAGTAAAGGCCACCTTGGAACAACTATTAGAACAAGAAGAGCCAGCAGAGCAGTCGATTCAAACTGACGTCGCTCAAAATATCCCTCTTGCTGCAACTGATGGTTTGTCCGAAGAAGAGGGAGACATCCCAGAGGGGCTACCTGAAGCCGGCCAAGAAGTACCAGTCAGCATTGATTTAGATGCCCTTCAGGAAGCTGTAAGCGCATTAGAGACAGAGCTTAGCGAAGACGAGGAAATCGAATTAACAGAAGAAGACTTAGCTGCTGTGTTGGCCGAGGATGAAGAAGAGCTTGAAGAAATGGCATTGCAGAATCCAGATGCTTCTGCAGAAGAAACTAAAGCTTCCGCAGAACAAGATGAAGAATCCGGAGAAGGCGGCCAAGAATTAGAAGAAGAATTAGACGCAGATTCACTTGTAGATGCTATCATGGAAAAACTTACAATTGATATGGGCGCCGACCTTGCCGGTTGGGCTGGTCGTTCTTCGGAAGATACTAAATATCAAATGGAAAAAGAAATGGCTCATCGCCGTTCTACAGATGTAGAAGAAGAAATGAAAGATTTAAAGAAAGCACAAGAAGAGTTAGTTTTTGAAAATAAACAACTTACCGAAAAGCTTTCAAAATATGAGGGAGTATTGGAAGAATTACAAGAAAATTTACAAGACGTAAATCTTTCCAACGCTCGCTTGTTATATACGAACCGTGTACTTAGGAATACCTCCTTTAATGAGCGACAAAAAGAAAAGATTGTCGAAGCTATTTCAGGCGCTGGTTCTGTAACTGAAGCACGTACTATTTTTGAGACGCTTCAAAGCACAGTGGAGGCCAAGCCTAAGCGAAGCCCACAATCACTGAGCGAAGCCATCAGCAATAAACGTTCAGCAGTTATTCGTGCTTCTCGTCAAGAGAGCACATCATCCGATCCAATTGCGGATAGGATGAAAAGACTAGCAGGTATCAAATGATACAAATACAATTAATAGGAGGTATTTAAAATGGCTGGTATTATTGAAAGACTCACCGAAGGTGTAGTTAATCGTGATATGCGCGCCGAGAGTTCTGCTCTTCTTTCCAAGTGGGAGAAGACAGGTCTACTTGAAGGTATTGATTCAGACCGCAAGAGACAATCTATGGCACGTTTGCTTGAAAATCAAGCAAAAGAATTACTTCGTGAGAGCAGCAGCATGGCTGCTGGAGATGTTGAGGGTTTCGCCGCCGTCGCATTCCCAATTGTTCGTCGCGTTTTCGCAGGACTGATCGCAAACGATCTTGTTTCTGTGCAACCAATGAGTCTCCCATCGGGTCTCATTTTCTTCCTTGACTTCGTGTTCTCGGGAGATCGTGGTGATGGAAGTACTGAGACACTTCGACTTGGCAACAAGCAAGATAAGTCCATTTATGGTACTGATCAGGTCGGTAGCCAAATCACCGGTGGTGTCGATGTAATCGGGACTCAAGCCGAATCCCTTTCGGGTCCGCGTGCATCTGCTCGTGGTTATGCGTACGCATCTCCAACTGGTTCAAGTGCTCCCGCGACGACCAGTGGTCGTTTGGTAGCTTCGTTTGCTATCACGGCATCTATGAGTGAAGCACACAAGAAGTTAATCGGATATGATCCTGATGCTCTTGCCAAATCCACCAACAACGGTACTGCAACTCACGCAGCTATTGTTTTTGAAGTTTCGTCGAGTGCTTTGAACTCGGATGCAGACTTGTACAACTTGTCTGCGTTTAGTGCTTCCGCTGGTTGTAATACTATGGGCGGAAACTTGGTTCAATCAGTCACACCCGGTAACACTCGTCGTTTGACACAAAGAATTGCCGCAGAGGACACTTGGAATTATCAAAACTTAGGTGCAGGTACTGAAGCGATTCGACTTGTTGTTGTTGGTAGAACCGGCTCAGCTAATGATGAAGTTCGCGTTAACGGCCATGGTCCCGGTATCGTTGCTGGTGCGGCGCTACAAGGTGCTGAGGACATCATTTTCCCACTTCGCGATAAGCTTTCGACATCCAATGCTCTTGGATCAGTTGTTGGTGCTGCAGAATGGGGACTTGAGGGTGCGACTGATATCCCTGAGATCGATATCAAGGTGGACAGCATTGCTGTTACCGCTCAAACCAAGAAGCTCAAGGCTAAGTGGACTCCGGAGTTAGGTCAAGACCTTAACGCCTATCACAACCTTGATGCGGAAGTTGAGTTGACCTCGATCCTTTCGGAACAAATCGCTCTTGAAATCGACCGCGAGATCCTTGCTGACCTCGTCAACAGTGCAACCGCCGATACTCGTTATTGGTCACGCGCTCCCGGTCTTTTCGTAGACTCTAACGGCGATGAAGTCGGTGCTGCCACTAAGGCTCCTGACTTCACCGGTACGGTCTCTGAGTGGTATGAGACCCTCGTTGAAACTATCAACGATGTTTCTGCACAAATTCACCGCAAGACTCTGCGTGGTGGTGCTAACTTTGTCGTCTGCGGACCTGAAGTTGCCAACATCCTTGAGTTTACCGCTGGATTCCGTGCTTCTGTCACTCACGATGATGAAACCGGTTCTATCGGTGCAGTCGCAGTTGGCTCGTTGAGCAAGAAGTTTGATGTCATTGTTGACCCATACTTCCTTCGCAACGTAGTCCTCGTTGGCCGTCGCGGTTCCTCTTTCCTTGAAAGCGGATACGTGTACGCTCCATACGTACCACTGCAAACTACACCTACGATCTTCGGACCAGAAGACTTCGTACCCCGTAAGGGAGTCATGACGCGTTATGCCAAGAAGATGGTGCGTCCTGATATGTACGGACTCGTTGTTGTCCGCGGTCTCTTAGGTGAGAGTGGCGGCAGCTGATAATTAATCAGTAGGCTAAAGCTAAATATTTAAAGCCCCCGTCAATGACGGGGGCTTTTGTTTTTGGAGAGACTACTTAGAGTGTAATATCACACCATATATAAGGAGAATCTAAACATGGCTGTATCACCCAATTCTGCAAGACTTAGAAAATTAATGAAGGAGACTGTCGACATTGCGCGCAATGTACAAGTTATCAGTCTGACCGGCGCCGGCGCCACAAAAACCCTTGCGGCCTCTGAATCAGGCGCCGTTATCCTCATGGGAGGCTCCGATGAGTCTACTCTCACCCTCCCCCCTGTAACCGACGGTTTATGGTTTAAGGTGTTCGTAACTACTGAGCATGAACACGTTATCCAAGCACAGTCAGATGTAATGCAAGGCAACTATAGGCATAACTCTGCAACAACCACAATGACCCGCGTTGCCATTGCCGACAAAGGCAAATTGACACTACACTCTTCGGGGCGCGCCATTGGCGATACTCTGGAATTTTATAGCGATGGCACCAACTGGTATGTTGACGGCATTGTAAACAATGCACTAACCCAAGCTACCCTTTGATATATTAAGTCTATCATTTCTGAACGCCCAGTCTTTTCAGATTTGGGCGTTTTTTTTAAAAATGTTGATCTGCCAAATTTTTTCGGCGTCAATTTTTTGAGATTTTCGTTTTTTAGTTTTTTGTACTATTTACTACGATACCAATACATAGGAGAATTGTCATGGGTAAGAAATGGAAAAAGCTTTGGCTTTATCGCAAGAAAAATGAAGCTGCAGCAACTGAGCCAGAGCCAGTTGTGACGGAGGCATCTAAGCCAGAGCCAAAGAAGGCTGAGGTAAAGACGCCACCCAAAAAGGCCGAATCTAAGCCACAGCCAAAAGTTGTTGTTGAAGAAAAAAAGGAAACCAAAAAGGTTCAAAAATCTACAACTACAAAAACAAAAAAAGCATCTTCTAAAAAGTAAATTATAGATTAATAGACTTATTGCAATCCCCCTGACGTTGTTAGGGGGATTTTGTTTATCATTTTACTATTTATGTTTAGGAGGCGATATGAATGCCAACAAATCTTTCACCAATATCACAAACAAGCACTATAATATTAACGTCAACAGGTAGTGCCTCTTTAGTATCTTCTGGGTGTCCAATAGGCACTTATACAGACTCAACTGATTTTTTAAGCGGCGCCGCTGCACAAGTAGGGTATGTTTATAAAAAGCTAGGAGGGGATGTTGTTGACATTGAAATAACGCCGGCAAATGTCTATGCCTCATATGAAGAAGCTGTGTTGGAATATTCGTATATTGTCAACATGCATCAGGGCAAAAATGTGTTGTCCACGGTGCTTGGATCCCCGACGGGAACATTTGACCACAAGGGAGATCTTAAAAGCGGCCCAACTGGCAGTAATATTAGGTACCCTCGGTTTAGTCTTGGATATTCACAACGTGTAGGTGATGGTGCAGCTACAGCCGCAGGTTTTGGCGGTGTGGTGTCACAATATTCGGCATCTTTCAAAGTAATCAAAGATACGCAAGACTATAATCTACAAACCATCATTCAAAGTGCTTCAAAATCAGGTGTTGACCAAGCAGGCCGTGTGGTTCCTTACGCTGGTAAAATTGATAAGACTAAAATAAGAGTAACAAAGGTTTTTTACAGGTCCCCACGCGCAATGTGGAGGTTTTATGGCTATTATGGTGGTACTGGTGTCGTAGGAAACATGTCAACGTATGGACAATTCGCAGATGATGCAACTTTTGAGATTATTCCTACTTGGCAAAACAAAATGCAAGCCATAATGTATGAAGACTCAATTAATACAAGAACATCAAATTATTCCTATGAACTTATTGACAACAATCTGAGATTATATCCAGCACCAACAAATTACGGCTTTGACAGCTTACAGGATGAAATATGGCTCAGGTTTTACGTAGATATGCAGCCATTTGAAACTGGTTCTTATAATGCAGGCGTCGAAGGTGTGAATAACATCAACACGATACCCTTTGACAATATTCCGTTCAAGAACATAAACTCTATGGGACAGCAGTGGATTAGAAAATACTCCCTTGCTCTTTGCAAAGAGATGTTGGGTCAGATCCGCGGCAAATTCACAACATTACCCATTCCGGGTGAGAGTGTCACACTTAATCACAGCGAATTGCTGTCGCAAGCAAAAGATGAGCAACAAGATCTTAAAGATAAACTTGTAGAAATGCTGAAAGAAATCGAATACCCAGAATTGGTTAAGAAAGATCAAGAGGTCGCTGATGCATCAACAAACGTTCTTAAGATTAGTCCTCTTGGGATCTATGTGGGGTAATTTAAATGTCCGATGAATGGAAGAAACCTGCTGCCCCTCCACCGCCTTTATTTTTAGGTAAAAAAGAGCGAGATCTTGTAAAACAAGTTAATGATGAACTTGTTGAAAAGGTGATCGGCCAACAAGTTTTATATTATGCTATTGACCTAGAAACAACGAATTTTCACGACATGTACGGCGAAGCCATCGAAAAAACGTTCTTGGCACCAATTCGTGTCTATGCATTAATAGAGTTTAACGAAGAAAGTACAAATTACTTAGAAGGTTTTGGAATTGACAGGGCATCACAAATAACAGTGAATTTTCACAAACGCCGTTTAGAGGAAGATCAAGACATCTATGTTCGTGAAGGCGATTTTATATTATATGGTGATATTTACTATGAGATTGTGAAGTTATCACAACCTCGCAAGCTTTTTGGTCAGGTTGACCAAACGTTTGAGATTTCCGCGATGTGTAAACGCGCAAGAAAGGGACTTTTCGATGCTTCCTGATAATTTTGACTTCGCATTACTCCCAGAAGGGTCTAGTGAATTTACACTTAAAGAAATAGGCATGTTTTCGTCCACTATTGAAGACATAGATTATGTTATAATGTCGTGGCTAAAAGAAGACTTAGAATTGTTCTGCGATACAAATGAAGGAAGAGTAAATGTACCTGTTTTATGGCAAGTACCAGAGAGAGCATATCAGATCAAGAACAAGAAAGAGCTTAGAGACGACAATAACACTCTCAAACTTCCCTTAATAAGTGTTGAACGCACAAATGTAGTAAAAAATCCAGAGCAAAAAGGCTCATTCCAAGCACACACCTATTCGACCGACAAAAACGGACGCTCTGGTCGATTTGTGATTGCAAAAAGGATTGTTCCTGACAAAACTCAAAACTTTGCAATTGCTTCAGGAACTAGAAGTAATACAGACGGTAAAAAACAGCAATTTTACCCCCGATCTAACAAAAAGATCGTTATTAAAACAATGTCTATACCAATTCCGGTGTATGTAAATGTTGAATATAAGATTAAGTTAAAAACGGAATATCAGCAAAACATGAATGAGCTTATTACACCGTTCATCGCAAGAACTGGTCAAATTAATGCACTTTCACTTACTCGCAACGGTCACATATATGAAGTCTTTATTGATCAAAACTTTACACATAACAATAACTTAGCTAACTTAAACGAAGATATCAGAGAATTCAATACCGAAGTTTCTTTAAGAGTTTTGGGATATTTGATCGGAGAAGGGCCAAATGATGACCGCCCTATGGTGCGAGTAGATGAGAATGTAGTAGAGTACGTGTTCCCCAAAGAATCGACTGTTCCAGACGGTTTTATTGATTTTTAAGCACTTCAGGACATGAACTGTTGTTTTTCTTGGTTCCTGAATATCCTTTTGAAATCCAAAATACTATTTAAAGTATGATTGATGACATCAATTAATACAAAATTGTAAAGAGGGTTTCATAACATGTCAGTAAAAAGTTTTAAGTTTGTATCTCCCGGAGTGTTTATCAATGAGATTGATAACTCATTCCGTCCCAGATCGTCCCAAGAGATTGGTCCCGTGGTTATTGGCCGCGCTACTAGAGGTTTAGGGCTACAGCCCATTAAGGTTCAGTCCTATTCTGAATTCGTTGAAGTATTCGGTAATACAGTACCCGGCGGTGCCGGCGGCGACGTCGTTCGCAACGGAAATTTCACATCACCAATGTACGGAACATACGCTTCCAAAGCTTTCTTGGCTGCAAACGTAGCCCCTCTTACTTATATTAGATTATTGGGTGCAGAACACCCACAAGCAACTACTGCCGGTAAGGCTGGCTGGGATACCACAAATACACCAAATGCAACCGCTGTTATTTCTAATGGTGGTGCATATGGATTGTTTGTTTTCCCAAACAGCACATACGATTCAAACATCCGCACTGGCCCCGGTACCGGCCGCCTAGGTGCAATTTGGTACTGTAATTCAGGATCTCAAATTCAACTTTCGGGTACCCTCTGGGATGGTACACTCAACGGCCTAGGAGTGGGTCAACTCATTAAAGCTGATACCGATAACTTGTTTAAAGTTAAGGTCGCGACCGCGGGCGGTACCTACGATGAAACGATCAAGTTTGGCTTCAACGATAATACAGATTCTTATATTAGAGATAAGTTTAATACGAACCCATCGGTCGCCAGCACTGCTGGAACATACTATAATTCCGATGCTCACAAGCCTTATTGGCTTGGTGAAACATTTGAACAATTCTTAAGAGATAATAGCGTAGTTGCCCCAGACAACACTGGGTTACTTGGTGCGATTTATCCTCTCACTCTTTCGGGTTCAACTACGCTTGGTCCTCACAAAAGACGCAAGCCAGCACAAGAAGCTAAAGCCGGTTGGTTTATTGGTCAAGATTTAAGTGGTAACCCCAGCGCCTTCGTTGCAGAAGCACAACAAAAGCTTTTCCGCTTGATTGGCCGCGGCCATGGTGAATGGTTGCAGAAAAACTGCAAGGTGTCAATTGAAAAAATTAGACAATCAACCACCAGCACGTCTGATTACGGTACATTCTCAGTTGTTATTCGACAACTTCAGGATTCCGACAACAAGGTAATTGTCATGGAACGTTTTGACAAATGTACTCTTGATCCAACTTCTCCAAATTATGTTGCACGCAAGATTGGTGACACATATTACGACTGGGATAACCAAGCTCGTCAGTTAAAGCAATACGGCTCTTACCCAAATCAATCAAAGTATGTTTATGTTGATATGAACACTGAAGTTGATTCTGGTGTCACTAACGCTAAGTTGCTTCCATTCGGATACTTCGGACCCCCAAGATACTCTACAGCTAACTACGTCAGCGCTTCATCGACCGATGGAAAGGCGCCCGAAGCCAGCATGATTGGTCTGACTTCAGGAGCGTTTGGTACCCCGAATGTGGCCAAAGCATCCCTCGACGCCGGCCTCATGCCGTTCTTGCAAGCAACATTGACAAGCTCTGCTACATCCGCATCTTTTGTGTTCCCAACTGACAGACTCCGCACTAACGGATCCGACGGCAGCATGTCTGATCAAAAGAATGCATATTATGGATTTAGCAACACCCGCACAGCAGCCAGCACTCGTCACGATGATAGTGTTGCAGACATGCACGTAATGTTGGACGATAGGTTTGCTCAGAGCGTAGACCCTGCATCATCCACCACAACAGGTGTTGATGGTTACGGCTATATGTTCACGCTTGACGATATTAGAGCAACCACGGTTGGTGAGAATTCAATATTTTACTACGAGTCAGGCTCGCATGGCAACGAAACGTCTTACACCAATGACGGCTATGAAACACTCCTTAATGCAAGAGTTAATAGGTTCACTGCCCCATTCTTTGGTGGATTCGATGGTATGAACGTTAAGGTTCCAGATCCATTTGCTAACTCTTTAATGGATTCAAGTACAACTGAATTAAACAGTTCTGCACACTTCACTGTTAAGAGAGCAATTGACACAGTAGCTGATCCAGAAGCAGTTGACATGAACTTGTTGACTGTACCCGGTCTTACTGCCGATGCCCTGACAGTACATGAAATGAATGTTTGTGAAGATAGAGGTGACGCCATGGCACTCATTGACTTGCCCGGCGTATACACTCCGAATCATGAGGCATACAGTTCAGCATTCTCAGGACGACTTGGTTCTGGCGCTGAAAATGTCGCTAACACACTCAAGAACAGAAGACTTGATTCTTCGTACGGTGCAACGTTCTATCCTTGGGTACAGACCCTTGATGAAACAAGCAGCCAATTAGTGTGGATCCCGCCAAGTGTAGCAATGATGGGTGTTTTAGCTTCTTCACAAGCTCGCGCTCACCTTTGGTTCGCCCCTGCCGGATTTAACCGCGGAGGCCTTTCGGATGGTGCCGCTGGTATCCCGATTACGAATGTCACCGAGAGATTAACATCTAAGGACCGTGACACTCTTTACGAAGCTAAGATTAACCCGATCGCTTCCTTCCCATCGACTGGTTTGGTAGTATTCGGACAAAAGACGCTCCAAGAAAGAGCTTCGGCCCTCGATAGAATCAACGTCCGCAGATTGGTAATTTACTTGAAGAAGCAAATCTCGATTCTTTCGACACAAGTGCTCTTTGAGCAAAATGTCCAAACTACATGGAACAGATTTAAGGGCTTGGTTGAGCCATTCTTGGCAAACGTCAAGGTTCAGTTTGGTATCACCGATTATCGCTTGATTCTCGACGAGACCACCACAACCCCTGACCTCATTGATCAAAACATCATGTATGCTAAGATCATGGTCAAGCCAGCACGCGCTATCGAGTACATCGCGATTGACTTCGTGGTTGCATCAACCGGCGCATCGTTTGAAGATTAATAAAAGTCGCGAGGCTTTTTACCTCGCGCAACTATATATTATAGATTAACAGGAGAACCCCAACAATGCCGTTCTGGTCAGAAAATCATGGACAAGATCCATCCCTAAAAGATCCGAAAAGAAATTTTAGATTTAAGATTGAATTCCAAGGAATTCAAGGTCCTCAAGGACCAATGCTATGGTATGCAAAGACAGCCGCAAAGCCATCTTTCGCCATTTCCGCTGCTGAGCACAAGTATTTAAATCACACTTTTTACTATCCCGGCTCTGTAACATGGAATGATGTTACTATTACTATGGTGGATCCTTCTGATCCTGATATGTCTGCTACATTGGCAGCTATTGTACAAGAGGGAGGCTATAAGCCACCAAACGATCCAACCGACCTTCAAAGTATGTCGAAGGCATCAGCAGTTGGTTCCCTCGGAGCAGTTACAATCACACAGATTGATGCAAATGGCGAGATGTTAGAAGAATGGACTCTTTGGAACGCTTTCATCACAGATCTTAAGTTTGGCGATTCGCTGGCATATGGTGATGAAAACTTAACAGAGCTTTCGGTTACTCTTAAGTACGATTGGGCGAGAATTGAAACTAAGCACGGTTCGATTTCTACACTTGCTCAAGGTAAGAAAGAATTCTTTAGAACATAAAACAATTTAAAATAGAGGTGTATATTGTCACGCAATAAAGATCGGCTAGGACTCGGTGATACTACTCCCGAAAACACCGCAGTCCCGCCACAAGCAATGACACAAGGAAACGGAGAAAACCCCTTTTCCTTTGTCATACCAACAGAGTTCGTAGAACTCCCGTCAAAAGGTTTGTATTATCCACCAAACCATCCGCTTCACAATCAAGAAACACTTGAGATCAAGCAAATGACGGCGAAAGAAGAAGATATTCTCACATCGAGATCACTTCTTAAGAAGGGAATAGCCATTGAACGGGTTATTTCCAGTATTATCATGGATAAAAAGGTCAACCCTGCAACCCTTCTGGTTGGAGACAGAAATGCAATTATCATTGCTGCAAGAATTTCCGGCTATGGAAGCGATTACGCAACAAAGATAACTTGTCCTTCCTGTGGACAAGCAGACGAGTGCTCGTTTGATTTAAGTGAGCTTGAAATTTATCATGGTCAAGGATTGCTGCCTGAAGAAGCTTCATCTAACGATGATGGCACATTCACAACTATTCTTCCAAACACGAAAGTTGAAGTTACTTTCAGGCTATTAAATGGTGTTGATGAAAGATCATTAGTTGATCAGGTTGAAAACGCACGAAAACGGAAAATGGCTGAGAATTCAGTCACAAGACAACTAAAGCATATTATAGTTGCCGTTAACGGAGATGTTGAACAGAAAAACATTAATTATGTTGTCGATAATATGCCAACAAGCGATTCACGCCATTTACGTATGGTTTATAAACTTGCAACCCCAAATGTTGATATGATTCAACACTTTGAATGTTCAGCGTGCGATTTCGAACAGGAAATGGAGGTGCCGCTCACCGCGGACTTTTTTTGGCCTGACCGCTGAGTATATGGAGAACGTATATGAACAGTTTTTCTTCTTGAAATATAGTGGAGGCTGGTCATTTACTGAAGCGTATAATTTACCAGTTGGTTTGCGCGACTGGTTTGTTAAAAGATTAATAAAACAGCTAGAGGCAGAAAAAGAAGCAGTCGAAAAAGCTTCGAAGGGTGGTGGCTCAAATAGTCAGACATTGACACCTTATAATCAACCTCCATCCCCATCTACCCTAAAGACAGGCTAATTGCCTGTCTTTTTGTTTGTAATACTAATTATTGATGTAAAAGTGAGGGTTCTGTATGGCCGACAAAATATCAGACGTCGAAAGACTAGTACAGCTTAACAAAGACCTTGTTAAACTTAAAGAAGCACAAGCAGTTGCCGATAAAAAAACGGCCGGCCGCCTTAAGCGCCAGCATGACTCACTGCTTAATGAACAGGAAATGCTTGATGCTCGCGTAAAGGCTCTTGCAGTCATTGCAGAGAACGAAGCCGATGCAAATCAAGCTAAAATTGAAGCCCTACAGGAACAAATCGATAAATCAGATACGTTAAACGCAAAATATGCAAGACGACAAGCACTTAACGAAGAATTAGAAGAACAATTAAAAAATCAATTAGAGGCTATCAAAGCGCGCGCAGCAACGGAAAAAGACGCTGATGCAGCAACAGCCCTAAGAGAGAAAGGGTTAGAACTACAAGATCAACTTGAAAAATCTCAAAAAGTAACGGAAGAGTTAAAAAAGCAAAGAAAAATAGCAGCCAAATTTGGCGGTGGAGCATTCGGCAAGAACATGGCCAAACTGGCCAGCGTCGATTTTAAGAAACTTGGTTCAGCACTTTCACCAGTAGCCGGAGTGATGGATAAATTATTTGCAGCCGCTCAAAAAACGCTATTCGAGTTTGACAATCTCACAAAAGGCTTTGAACGTCAAATGCAGCTCAGTGGCGAATACACTCAATCAATTGAAGAGCAATTCCACTCAATGGTTGAGTTGGGAGTTAGTATTGAGGACGCCACGAAGTCTCAAAAAGAAATGGCTACCACTTTTACTGACTTTACAATGTTAGCAAAAGAACAAAGAGACGTCATCACAGAAAACGCCCTTGTTTTAGCCGAGCTTGGTGTGACACACGAAGATTTTGCGAAAGGCATACAGAACTCAACTAAATTTTTTGGACAGTCTGCGGACCAAGCAGTTATAGTACAGAGAGAGTTAATGGCCACGGCCAGAGCATTAGGTCGTGAACCCGGCGCATTAGCCGCTGAGTTTGCTAAAGCAGGCCCAGAACTAGCTAAGTTTGGTGAGGAAGGTGTTAAGTCTTTTAAAGAACTGTCAAGAATTTCCAAGATTACCGGTATGGAATTGAACAAAGTATTGGCAATCACAAACAAATTTGATACTTTCGAAGATGCAGCCACGATGGCCGGCCAACTTAACGCTGCCTTGGGTGGTAACTTTGTTAACGCCATGGACATGATGATGGCAACCGATCCGGCAGAACGTTTTGGGATGGTTAGAGACGCGATTGAAAGCGCAGGCTTATCATTCGATGAGATGTCGTATTATCAAAAGCAGTTTTACACTGAATCTCTTGGATTATCAGATGTAGGCGATTTGGCCATGATGTTATCTGGTAACATGGATGAATTAACAGGTTCTACAAACAAAAGTGCTGAAGCTTTGATAGCTGAGAAAGAAAGAGCCAAAGAAGTACAAAGCGCGCAAGAAAAAATGCAAGTTACACTGCAAAAATTAGTTGCTGAAGGCACAAAATACAAAGATGAGCTGCATGCTATAGTAGGTTTCGTGCAAAAGTTAACACAAAATATGCATATATTGGTACCAGCACTCATCATGTATAAGGGTGTGATGACAGCGATAACAGTTGTCACCCAATTAAACACCGCTGCTAATGCTATGAACCTTAAAGGCATGGGCAAAACAATATTTATAGTTGGTGGTTTGGCGTTAGCAATTGGACTTCTTTCCACCGCACTACTGATCGCCTCACCATCAAAAGTTGTGTTAGCGATGTTTGGCTTAGCCGCGGCCTTATTCGCTATTAGCAAGGCCGGCTCGAAAGCCGCCCCCGGCATCCAAGCCGTCAATATACCACTTATGCAGATGGCTGGAGCAATCTTTGTAGCCTCCGCCGCACTCGCAGGATTGGCGTTAGCATTTAGCACCCTTTCGGTTGAACAAATGGCCGGAATGGCCGGCGTATTCGCCACACTGGCTGCTAGCGCATATTTATTATCGCCGGCCCTTGGCGCCATGGCCGCAGGCATTGCAGCTTTAGGTGCAGCCGGAGTTGCTGCCGCGCCGGGACTACTCCCAGTGGGACTTTTCATTGCAACACTGGCTGCATCGATATTTATTGCGGCTGCAGGCGTGGGTTTAATGGGAACAGGAATGGCATTGATGTTTGATTCCATCAGTATTGAGAAAGCAGTGGCATTTGGCGCATTAGTAGGAGCCTTAGCAATTGGTGGACCGTTCTTGGCTATAGCAGGTCTTGGATTTGTTGCAATTGGCGCTGGAATGATGCTGTTTGGATTAGCTTTAAGATTTATCGCAACAAAAGACTTAGAAGCCATCGCGGCATTCGCGACTGGATTGTCGCAAATCAATGTAGGAGCTATTGACGCATTAGTGAAGGCTATCAGAAACATAGCAGACGCAATGGACGATATACCGGTCAAAAAGTCAATAGCATTCACTTCAACAATGACATCTACTGCAATTGCAGCGAGAGCAGCAAACACTGCTGGAGCAAGGGCTGCGCTGGGTATGAACAGGGTAAGTGCAGCCGGCGGCGGCCGCACAACTGTGAAAACTGAAGTTGCTGGCCAAGTTGAAGTAAAATTTAATACGGATCTATTTGAGAGTGAAGTAATTAATATAGTACAGAAGAATAGAAGAAAGATAGCTCAGATTATTAACTAAAGGACAATTAACTTATGGCGAACGATTACGACGAAAAATATTACCAATCTGGCGATCATTTTTATGATGTTAACAAAATTGGTCAAATGGTTGTTCAAGATGGTGTTCTCCATGAACAGTCTACTGAGGTTTTGAAAAGCGCAGAATTTGGCAGCGGCCTAACTCGCACTGCTGATGGTGCCACAGGACCATCACATAAATTATTTTATTCTGATGGTTCTGACTCATTAGCTAACAGGGGGTTTGTTGTTTCCTTTCAACATGTCGCATCATATCAGTATGTACACTTTAAAGCATTTATAACTGCATTTAACGAAAGTTATAACTCTGATTGGAATTCTGAGTCGGTTTATGGTCGAACTGATCCAATTAAAATGTTTAAGCAAACAACAAGAGGGATAACACTTGGATTGATTATCCCAGCAGCATCAGAAGGTGAAGGTTTCGAAAATCTTGGTAAAGTACAAGAGTTTTTGTCGTTCCTTTATCCCAGTTATACTGATGTAGATAATGCACTAACAATTTCACAATCTCCGTTGGTTAGACTGAGAGTTATGAACTTAATAAGAAAAACAAGGTACGGACAAGACCACTCAGAACGTGATCAAGCTCTCCCCCCTCCTAATTCTTATAAGGACCACAAACGTGCACAAAGCACACTTAACAGCACCGCCGCCCAACAAGGCTTGTTGGGCAATATAACAAATGTGTCGATTAACCATAATATAGAAAATGGTGAAGCCGGCTCTTTTATTTTGGCTGATGGTGTTATTATTCCTAAAGCAATCGAACTTACCGTTGATTTTCAAGTCATACATGAAAAGGCGCTTGGATGGAAGGACAGTCAATTTAGTGATATGCAATTTCCTTATGGGGTCGATCTCTCAAAGACTAAATCACGAAGCCGCGGCGAAATTTTTGATAGACAAGAACAACTCGCAAAAGAAGCTGTTAAAAGTGTCCTAAAGCAAAGAGCCGAAGACGAAGAAGAACAAAAATCTGAGCAAATGCGCCAAAACGCAATTGCAGCCGGCTACCTTGTTGCAGATGGTGTTACATCTGATGGCAAAGTTAGATATGCTTTAACGAGCCGCGGCAAAAAAGCCAAGGGCTACACTACTGAGGGTGACAAACGCATCAATGCCGATAAAACTTGGTACAACCCGTTTGACGCAAGGCCTTATCCCGAAGGAAGCACTGCCAGCGCAGAAGCTGCGGAATTAGCAACATTTTTGAATAACCCATCGAATTTTATTAGTTAAAAAGAGAATACATTATGCCAACAAGATATACAAGATCAAGATTTTTAGACAACGATACTGAGTTTTACAAATTTCTGAGAGAAAAGCGCGGAGATGTGCAGAGCATTACCCACATGGGTACAGTCATGTTAAGGCACCCATCTATGCTTGATAGAACTACTTTGAAAACAACCGCCCATATATGGAAATATGGTGATAGGTTTTATAACCTTGCAAACAGATATTACAATAATCCAGAATATTGGTGGATAATCGCATGGTATAACGGTGTGCCAACTGAAGCTGATGTTAGAAACGGTGATCCGCTTGTTATACCCCTTAACATAGAAGATGTGCTGATCGCTCTTGGGGTATACTAATGAGTGGACCAACTGACGATCAACTTAACGATCCTGCTAAACTTCAAGCATACTATGAGGAACAATTTGCAGGCAACGAGTTTATTAATAGTTCTGAAGCTGATTGGAAAAAAAATAATGCCGCAGGTATTATAACTGAGAAGTGTGCTATTATATATTTTGATGCGCGTGCAGCACTACAAACTGGCGGCAGAAAAGAAGAGGGTGTGCGTGAAGCATTAACGAGGGCTGGCTATGGCAACGTCGACGCTGCGGTGGAACAAGTTAGAGCGGCACAAAGTACGTATGATGCGGCCACACCCGGTAAGCTGAAGACTATCGGCTCAGCCTTGCTTAGCGGAGGTGAAAGCGCAGTCGGCGCCGGCTCCGGCGCTGCAGAATTGCAAAATATGTTAGGTTTGTATGATAAATGGCTTTCATCTGCTGGTTGTCCTAACAGCGCTGAACTTGATGGCATGTTGGACGAAAAATATACAGAAGCAAGACGTGAATCCCTTGGAAAAGAATTTACAGCAGATTTAGATGCACTTGGTGTTAATTCAAAGAAGGCTTCACTTGCGTGTGCTAGAGATTTAGTTTCTTATAAAAAGAAGCTTGAAGAAATGATGGAAACTTTTTGGAGCAATATAAAAAGACCAGATATAGGAGCCTTTAATGGATATAATTCGGACTCTCTCAGAGGTGTTGTCCCTGTTCCCCCTCCCGCTACATTCACCGAGCCGGGTGCACTCATTGATCTCGGAGGCCCACTCATTGATCTCGGCGCCAACAATTCAGTAGATGCAATCATTACTGACTATCTCAATCCACCCGCACCTAGCTACGTAAACGAGTCAGCACCGGCGCCGCCGGCGGGGCCCCGCGCAAAACCAGAATTACCCGGAAGCGATATTATTGCTGAATATGCTACTAAGTTGCCAAATTGGTCTGTTTATATGCCTGAAGATTTTTCTCTCATCGAAGCCGGCGCTTCCACTGCCTATAAATTCAGGTGGGACTTCATGTTAATGGCTGAAGCTGCAAGAAAAGCTCTGAAAGAGCCGGAGTGGTATAGGGATCTGTCGCCTACACCAACAGGGGCTGAAGCCGGCGCAATGCCAACAATTTATATGTCTCTTATAGTAGGAATTCACAATGTAATTGAATTCGAGCTTTTAGCAAAATTGCCCACACAAGCGCAAGCCGATGCTTTTCAAGCCGGATCAGATGGCTCTGGATCAATGTTGTATACTTTAGCTCAGAGTATTACAAGGATGATAGAGAACCCCTCAAGCCTCCAGCCACCGACAGGTGAAGCTGAGACTTTTGAAAGTGTCATTGGGTACGCTAAAAGCGCCACAAATAACATAACCAACAGCCAATTAAAAAATTGGCTTTCTAATGATGCATTAAGTTCCCTTAACAGCATTATTAACGGAATATTAGAAGCCGCTAAATGTATTAAAGATGAAAAAGAGGATCTAGACAGACAACAAGATGCTATCAAAGATGCAGTCTCCGCTGCAGCCGGCGACAAACTAGATAAAGATGAGGCTGATGATATTGCCAATCAAGCACGCCAAGCCGTTGAAGATTTTGATATCGATGATGTTGGTTTTGCAAATATTACCGATAAAAAATTGTTTAAAGAACAATGCTTCTTGCTTGCATTTGCCGCAAAAATAGCTGCTTACAAGAATAAGACACTTGACTATGCAATTGGAACGACCCCGAGTCATCCGGGAGGTGTTCACAAAAGATTGCCATACAACAACTTGGCAGAATACGAAATCCCACAAACGCCCTTTGCATCAAAAGGAGATTACAATGCTTGCCTTCAAATGAGTGGTAATCCATTTGGATTTATCAACAAATTAACACAAAGTCCAAACTATAAAGACTTTTTAGACGTTACACATGATCAACTTTCAGCGCTGCAGCCGCGAATTAGACTTTTTAAGGTTGTCTACAACGACAACAGTGTTAATAATCAAACGGGAGAATTTGTAAATTCTCGCAAAGAGAGAGAGGTCGAAATTGCGTTTGACTCTGCATTTACACAGGCTCAATTGGAAGACATTTTTTTAGATAGCAAAGCAAGGTCTGCAGGTATCGGGCTTAAAAGCTTTGAATTTACTTACGATGGCAACAACCCGTTTTCTTACAAAAAGAGTATAAAAGCGAAACTAGTGTTGCATGCTGCTTCCTTTCAAGAGTTTTTTGTAGATCGATCGGGCAAATATCGAGACTATGAGGGCACCAACTTGAAAGTAGGAGGTACAGATAACTACCGCTACATCGATTTAGCACTTAAAACCTTTTCATCTTATTCAAAATTAGATACTGTATCAAAACAATACGCAAAACTAAGAGATGAAAACTCAAATCTAGCCAAATTAAATTTTAGATTAAAAGCTGTTGTGGGTTGGTCAATGCCTACCGGCGACATACCGGGCCTTAGTGCTGAACAAAAGAAGAGATTGAGAACATCGCTTTCAAACTCATTTGTAACTTTAAATTTAACACCAACGGTACATAACTTTAATTTCCAGCAAGATGGCTCAGTTTCTTTAGAGATTGATTATCTGGCATATATAGACGATTTTTTTGATGATCGCGGCTTTAATGTTTTTGCTGATCCTACTGGTATTGTTGGATGGCAAAGAGAATTAAGAAAAATGCAAATGAAAAGATTGAGATCCGTATGCAAATCTGCTGAAGGCATAAGAGAAATAAATGAGGATTATGCAAAAAAAGTCCAGAAGGAAATCAACGATTCTTTGAGTTCTCTTATAACTTCACTTATACAAAATAAAAAAATATATTATATTAATTTAGATTACGCAAAAATACAAAACTTTGTAGCTAGCGGCCCCTTTGAAAATTATGAGAACTACGTCATAAAACATAGCAATGGCGACATTATATTAAGCGATGATACAAAAGATGAGGTACAAGCTAAAGTAATCAACGATGCTTTGGAGGCTTATCAAGCGCAAAGAGAAGAGTATAACAACACCACCGGCGCTGATGAACAAGAGCCACCAAACCTTGGCGCGGCCTTATTTGCAGCTTCGCCCCAAAGCAATGAACTTAGTTTTTTCTATTTGAGTGATTTAATTGACATAGTTTTAGAAAACATTCAAAGAGAACAAATAACCCTAGTCGAACAGTATGAAAACAAAGCCAACAAAGAACTATACACATTCCCTAGCGCGACAGCCTTAGCAGCAGGCGCCACCGCCACTCAGGCCCCCGAAGGGAGTGAGAAAGATAAAATCCCTATAATTGATTGGAACCAGCGCCGACTAGAATTAGAAAAATTTGCCAAAAATCTTAAAAGAATGAGGATAGTTTTAGGTCCCGTTGAGTTGGTTCACCATAAAAAACAAGCAGACGGTAACATAAGCGAGTTTGTTAACTTTGGCGATATACCTATTTCTGTAAAATATTTTATGGAATGGGTCTCCGGGAAAGTTTTATCTAAAAATGAAATTTTTTATCCATTGCCTGTTTTTTTGAATCAACTTATGAACAACCTAGTTACAAAATTCTTGAATAACAATGAATGTTTTTATTTTGATATAAAGCAGAAGATAAGGGTCAACCAAAGCGCTATCACTGCGTTTTCGCCACCTGAATACCAAGGTCGCGATGAATTGACAAATCTTCTTATCAGCACTAATGTCGCTTCAAAAGCTAAGCTTATGAAAAAGTTCAACTACCCCGGGAGCCCAACACGATTAAATATGGATGATTCCGCAGTTTTACATCACCGCGGCCTTAATGCAGACAGCAGTATAAGTAATGCAGAAGCTTTGCGTCCTATTTTAAATGTTTCCGGGCGCCCCAATGAGGAAAGCATTAACTATCCTGTTTTAAATAACGAAATAAATTATATGGTGTTTTTCGCTGGCTTAGTTTCAAAGCCAACTGAATATCCAGCAAACAGGGAACAAAACGAAAATGATGGTATATTTCACTACCTTTTAGGTAGAGATCGTGGACTAATCAAAGAAATAAACTTGCAAAAAACCACATCAAAAGGGTTAGCAGAAGTTAGGTTTGAGCAGGACGGATATGATGGCCTTAAACAGTTGCGCGTTGTTTACGATTTAGACGTCAAATCTTATGCAAATGTAAATACTTTTCCGGGCACATATATTTATGTACCCGCTGCCGGCTTTGATCCGGGAATGAAAACAAACGTGATCACGACAACCGACAGTCAGGGCAATTCCATCCCACTACGTATGGAAGAGTTGGGAATTGGTGGTTATTATATGATTATACGTTCCACTCATAAATTTGGTATTGGTGAGGCCAGCAGTGAAATTTCAGCTAAATGGGTAGCAGGCCTAGCAAGCGATTATCCAATTGCTGAAGGCGAAAATTCTGATGAAGGTGAGGAAGGTTGCGGGTCTATAATAGCTACGAGAAAGCAAAACATGGGAAGCTCTTAAGATGTCAAAATATTTAGTAGAAGAAAATTCAGAGTCCTCGATAAAGCTTTACAACAAAAGAAGACTTTATAGAGCAATTTTAGAAAAACAACAGCACAATAATATTGTTCAAATGGATGTGGCCGAAAAAATATTATATGGCAGAGTGAATGCTAATTTTTTACCTTTGTCGGTAGATAAAGCAAACTTACAAAGACTCGTAAGTTTTGATAACCAAACTAATCCACCGTCCGCGCTTAATTTCGTTGCTGATTTATTTGAACAGGTAGTCACACAGTTTAAGAAATGTGCACAAACCGGCAAGGTGCAACCAAATGATCCATATTTAACAAACTTAAAAGCATACAAGGCGTATGTTGACCCAATGCAAGAGTACATCGACTACCTAAAGATTTATTCAGACTCACTAGCGGGACTTTTTATCTCCGAGAATATAAAAGTCACAAATTTTGATGAGTTTAAAGAAGCGGTTATGCCGGTTCTAAGAACATCTCTTGGGTTCGAACCGATCACATACGCTGGTTTTCTGAAGAGTAAGAATTGTTCTGTATTGTCGACCGGTCTTGCAATTGAAATTGCTGATTCAGATTATATTAATGATGATGAAAAGTTTGAGAACTTCGTCCAAAGTCCTAACTGGCAATTTTTTGTTAACACTTGTGATTCGTATGGATTTATGATAGACTTAAATGTACCTTGGAGAATGATCGTGGATCTAAACTCAACCGCAGTGCTTGAAGCGACGTCTAAATATGTGGAAGTCAATTCTGCTGACCAAACACTTTTTTACTTTTTTGAAAACTCTTCAAGACTCAATTACACCTTTTTTAAAAAAATGTTGTTAGATTTATATATGAACATTAGACGAAGCTATGCACAGATTCATGAGTGTAATCTAACTGGAAAACTTATACCCACCAACATAGCGGCCAAATCTTACAGTTTTGATGAGTTTTCCACCAGATACAGCGAGCAATATTTTATTGACATGTATGTCAGATTAAGGCTGTTCGAAGAAAGACCGACCCTCGATGATCGTACTATCAATAAAATAGTAGATAACCAACTAAGTTTTTTTAATAATAATAAGGATTATGATCGACTTTTTGTCTATTTAGAGTCTCAAATAAATAAAACATTTGACAAAGAGGGCTCGTTGAGATATTATAACAACAATGCGAAAAGAAGAAAGCGCAATAACTTCAACGATCGCAAAACAGACAATCTAATAATCACAGAAGGTGGAAATGATTTTTCAGGCTATTGACGATAAAAACGAATGCGTCGGCGTCTACACAAACGGAAAACTTGACTTCAAAAACATCCCACAGAACCTTACTAAGACATGGAAATATAGTGGTTCTATACAAGATGATGCGGTTGAGTACGCATGGCTATATTCAGGTGGCAAGAATTTAGAGGAATGTTGCCCGCCGGCGTACGCTGAAGAGTTGATCAGCGCACAGAAAAGGCTCCGAGCTTTTGTGAAATCGTTTGAGATCGCGAAGGTAAACCTACGTGATCATTGTGTCTATGATCTAATTCCTCACGATTTTCTGCTTGAATTCTGTGAGATCAAGAATAAGATAACCGAACACGTGTTCAATAACTATGAAAGACCACAGAACTATGAGCATCTTGACTCGGTGCAAAAGTTACTACATAAGATTAGATTTCAGACCTTAAATTTAGATATTAGTGACTGTAAGCAGCTTTTTACCACAACATTGCAGCGTTCAAAGATCAAAAGAATTATGGCTAACCCTTACATTGATTATAACCTGTTTGGCACTGTCACAGGGCGCCTCACAACTAACGAAAACTGTTTTCCCATGCTCACATTAAAGAAAGATATTAGAGAGATTATTAAGCCGAACAACGACCTGTTTGTGGCTTTAGATTACAATGGTGCTGAGGTGCGCACCCTCATCGACCTTAAGGGTGAGGAACAACCACAAGAAGATATTCATGAATGGAATTCAAAGTATCTTTTTGAACAAGAAGTCAGCCGCGAAGAATGCAAAGTGCGGTTTTTTGCATGGCTATATGATCCGGATTCAACTGACATTAAGACAAGCTACTATGATCGCGAAAGTTTATTAGAAACATGGTACGATGGCACACATATACGCACACCGTATGGAAGATGCATCGAAGTCGAACAAAGAAAAGCATTTAACTATCTAATCCAAAGTACAACTGCAGATCGTGTACTACAAAAAGCAGTTCAAATTGATAAAATGCTTGATGGTCATGAAAGCTATGTATCTCATCTAATTCATGATGAAATTGTTTTGGACTATAGTGATGCTGATCGCGATCTTATTGCAGAGATTAAAGAAACGTTTGAAGATGGCTTTATAGCTTCAGTGCATGCCGGCAAAAACGGATACGATCTGAAAGAGTTATACATATGATTTCAATTGTCGGCCTTGGGAATGCAGCGTCTGCAATTGCTGATCTTTTTTCGGAGATTAAGCAGTATAAGGTGTATAAACTTAATTCGAAGATTGAAAAAAACACCAAGTACAATTTTAAATTAAAAACTTATGAAAAACCCGAAGATTATGATAGTAATATTCCGAGTGTAAAAAAATTATTTAGCAATCTTGACGACAGCGTACAGTTTTTTATTGTTGGAGGCTCCTACAGTTCTAATTATGCACTTGGAATCCTTGAACAAATCAAAGACAAAAAGATTGACCTTGTATATGTACAACCTGACACAGAGTTGCTTACTGGGTATCCTGTCTTGATTGAGAATGCTACATTTGGGATTCTTCAAGAATATGCAAGATCGGGACTTTTTAACTCTATTACCCTAATTTCAAATCTATCCATTGAAGAATCACTAGGAGATATTAACATAAAAAATTATTATTCTTCTCTGAACAATTTTATATTTTCTGCTGTTCATCATTTAAACTACTTTATTCACTCGGAACCTGAGATCGGACAAGTGGCCCGCCCCGCCGAAATCAACCGCATTCGCGCGATTGCAGGCCTTAATATGAAAAATATTGAAGAAAAATGGTTCTTTGAGCTTGACACTCCGAGAGAACTGTGTTATTATTTAGCTATCAATACAGAAAGATTAGAAACCGAGGGAGGGTTACACAAGAAATTGGTCGATATACTCAAGCAAAAACCAAAAAATGCTTTTCGTAAAATTTCTTATGCAATCTATGAAACACCTTATAACGATTTTGGGTTCTGCGTTGCCCATACTAACGTAGTACAAACCAAAAAAACCCTTGACAAGCTAGAGCAAGGGTGATACATTAGATGCTGTGGAACGCACAGTATACTTTACAACAACAAACAGGAGAAAAAACTAATGTCAATCAATATGGAACTAATGAGAAAGAAACTTGCCACACTTCGTGGTGAGGGAACCAAGGATGCTAATTCACCTTGGTTCAAGCCAGATGAGGGGGACACCGATATTCGTATCGTGCCAACCAACGATGGCGACCCTTTGAAGGAAATGTTCTTCCACTATAATGTGGGTGAACATAAGGGTGGAGTCCTTTGTCCGAAGCGTAACTTCGGCGACGAATGCCCAATTTGCGAATTCGCTTCTTCACTTTGGCGTGAAGGAGTTGACAACAACGATGATGAGAGCAAGAAGCTTGCTAAGAGCCTCTTCGTGCGAACCCGCTATTTCTCACCAGTCGTTGTACGAGGTCGAGAAGAAGAAGGAGTTAAGGTATATGGCTACGGTAAGCAAGCCTACGAACTTCTTCTTGGATATATTCTCGATCCAGAATATGGTGATATCACTGATTCCAAGGAGGGAACCGATATCACACTCACTTACACCAAGCCTAATAAGCCGGGTGCATATCCACAAACGAGCCTCAAGATGCGCCGTAACACATCCACCTTGCTGGAAGACGCAGAAGCGATCCCCGCCCTCCTTGATCGCATGCCAGACTTTGACGGACTTTTTGAACGTCTTAGTGCTCAGCAAGTCGGCGCAATCTTGGACGAGCAACTTTCTGGTGATACGTCAGCAGAAGGCCGTTCGTCTGAAACAGCCAAATATGGTCCTGCCAACGGTAAGAGCAGTGTAGACCAAGCATTTGATGAACTAATGAGTGGCTAAAGTAAGTAGGCTCTTGTGAGACCGATGGCAGAGCGGGAGTGAAAATACTCTGCCATATTTCTAATAAAAGGAGACATAACATGTTAGAATGGTTGAAGTCCGTGTGGGCTAATTGGAGAGTACAAGTTACAATGGTTGGAGGCGCAATTGTAGTCGCCACAGCGTATGGTACTTGTTCATATGATCCACAGGAAGTTTCTGAGGCTCAAGTTGAGCCTGTAGAAGAAACAACTAATGAAACTGTCCCAGTTTCTGAAACTACAGCAACTGGAACAGAAAATACAACTACGACTACAAATGTCGAGAATAGTGGCACAACCACTGAAACGACTACTGAAACAACTGAGTAGTAATAAGCCGCTGGCAGACCGGTAAAAAGTCTGCCGCTTTTAAGGAGACAAAGCAATGAGACTAGTTCTACCGATCCTTGCTGCAACGCTTTTAGCAGGTTGCGGGGAGAAGGACGAAGACACAGCGGAAGATACCGCTGGCTCTGCTGATACTGCAGCAGAGTAACAAATAGCCGCTGGCAGACCGGTAAAAAGTCTGCCGCTTTTACATTTTTTAGGAGGGCCCGTGGCCAGAAAAACAAAACCAAAAGCAGGTCGTGTAGATATGCAAGACCTAATGAAATTGGTGAACAAAAAAGCCGGCAGAAATGTCGCGCATGATCTGACAGGGGACAACCCAACGTCAGTTAAAGAGTGGATCCCAACAGGCTCTCGGTGGCTTGATTCTATTATTTGCAAGGGCCGCGTTGCCGGTATTCCTGTTGGCAAAGTAACAGAGATCGCTGGTCTGGAATCAACTGGTAAATCTTACATGGCGGCACAGATCGCAGCAAACGCCCAAAAACAGGGTAAGCTTGTAGTATATTTCGATTCCGAATCAGCAATCGACCCAAGTTTTTTAGAGCGCTCAGGGTGCGATTTGAACCGCTTAATGTATGTTCAAGCATCCTCTGTCGAGTTTGTATTGGAGACTATCGAAGAACTTCTTGGTGCAACTGATGAAAAATTAGTTTTAATCTGGGATTCTTTGGCTTTCACACCATCAATCTCGGACGTTGAGGGTGATTTTAATCCTCAATCTTCAATGGCAGTGAAAGCACGTATTCTTGCTAAGGGGATGTCTAAGTTGACTATTCCTCTAGCAGATAAACAAGCTACGTTTATCGTGCTTAATCAATTGAAAACAAATATTCCACAAGGCCCAACGGCACGTATTATAGCAATGACAACGCCATATATTACACCGGGTGGAAAAGCCATGCACTATGCTTATTCGCTGCGTGTTTGGCTAACTGGTCGCAAAGCAAAATCTTCGTTCATTGAAGACGAAAAAGGCTTCCGCATTGGTTCGGAAGTAAAAGTGAAACTTGAAAAGTCAAGATTTGGTACGCAAGGCCGCTCCTGTGCTTTTCGTATCTTATGGGGAACAGACGAGATCGGCATCCGAGACGAAGAAAGTTGGTTTGATGCCATTAAAGGTTCTGAATCATTAACCTCTGCAGGTGCGTGGTATACATTATCTACGCCGGATGGTTATACGAAGAAGTTCCAACCCTCCAAATGGACAGAGTTGGTTGCTGGTGATACAGAATTTAGAAACCATGTTATTCGAATTATGGATGAAGAAATCGTCCAAAAATTTGACAAACGTGAAGGTGATGCTAGTAGCTATTATGAAGATCCAGATGATCTCACTGTTCCGGTAAAAGAATGAGCAAAACACATCATGATATGTGTGGCGCTTGTGAGCACGTGTCACTTGAGTACACCCCTAAAGAATTCCCACAACCCGGCGAGATTGCTGAAAGGATTTTGTCTAAAAATCCTGAGTGGGCGAAGCTTCATAATATGATAGCAGTCGCAATTTCACGAAGGGATAAAATGTGGCACGAATATAAAAATAATCCTTGACTTTACCCTCCGGATTGGTTATAATAAGATATAATCATGAAGGAGGGTTTTTCATGCGAAACTACGGCTACGCTTGCATCAACATGGGGTTTTCAAATCGCCCCAAGTCGCAACGCATCACAACTAACAGGACTATGATCAAACGCACGTTCCAAGAACGCGGCATTGGTTATGCTTCCGAGCTTGCGCTCCAAAATCTACGCGACTTGCGTAAGATCTTAGAGTGGAATCTAGAAAACGACATCTATTTCTATCGGCTGTCATCAGACATTGTGCCATGGGCCAGCGAGTATGACTTGCACGATATGCCCAACTACGGCGCTATTCATGCAGCAGCACTATCTGCAGGCAATTTTGCCCGCAAGCACGGCATGCGTATTACCTCGCATCCGGGCCCGTTCAACAAGCTGGCATCACCTAAAGAGCGCGTGTTCCAGCTTACCAAGACTGACTTGTCAGTCCACGGCGATCTGTTCGACCTCATCGGTCTGCCGCAGACACCCTATGCTAAACTCAATATTCACGTTGGTGCTGCTTATGGTGACAAGCCGTTCGCTCTCGACAACTTCTGTCGCAACTTCGAACGCCTACCTGACAATGTGCGTTCACGACTCACGGTCGAGAACGATGACAAAGCTTCGCTATACTCTACCAAAGAATTGTATGACGGCGTTTACAAGCGTATCGGCATCCCGATTGTGTTTGACTATCATCACCATATGCTGCACCCCGGCGGTCAGTCCGAACAAGATGCACTTGAACTTGCCTTGTCTACGTGGGGGGATATCAAGCCAGTCGTACACTACGCAGAATCGCGCTCTATTGAGCACAACAACCCCAAGATCAAACCTCAAGCACACTCAGATATGATCTGTAATCCATTCAGTGATTACGGTCACGATCTGGATGTTATGATCGAAGCCAAGCACAAAGAGCTTGCATTATTAGAATATCGTGATATAATGAATAAACAACAAAGGATGGCAGTATGAAACGAGTATTAATTGTAGATGCATTGAATGCATATTTGAGGGCCTATATTGTAGATCCATCAGTGTCAACCAATGGGCAACCTATTGGTGGCTTAAAGGGGTTTGTTAAGATCCTCCAAAAGCTGGTAAGACAAACAAAACCGAGTGCAGTGGTGGTCTGCTGGGATGGACCAAATGGTTCCAAGAAACGCAAGACCATGGATAAAAACTACAAAGCAGGCCGAAAGCCAATTAGGCTTAACCGTTCTGTACATAATCTAACCGATGACGAGGAATTGCAAAACAAAATCTGGCAACAAGGCCGTGTCGTAGAATATCTCAACAACATGCCGATTATCCAAACGATGCTGCCCGAGATTGAAGCAGATGATGTGATCTCCTATGTATGCTCGTTGGATTATTTTTCAGACTGGCAAAAGATTATTGTATCAAACGATAATGACTTTATGCAAATCTGCGATGATACTACGGTGCTATGGCGCCCAGTTAAAGATGAGATCTTAAACTCTAAAAGAATCGTTGAAAAAACAGGAATTCACCCTACAAACATGGCACTAGCACGTGCGGTAATTGGTGATGCATCTGACAACTTACCGGGAGTGAGGGGTGCCGGATTTAAAACAATTGCCAAGCGCATCGGGTTCTTGTCAGAATCAAAAACATACACTATTGATGATGTAATCGAACACTGTGAAACCAAATCTGAAGATAGCAAATTAAAGTTTTTTACTAATGTAGTAGAAGCAAAAGATCTGATTGAACACAACTATAAAATGATGCAACTCTACTCACCACAAATGTCAATTCAAGCAAAAACACATGTAAAAGAATCTGTAGAAAATTTTGAGTGTGATTTTAACAAAACTGAGATCTTAAAGCTGATGCGCGAAGATGGATTTGGTGAGTTAAATTGGGAAGAACTTAAGGCACACTTAAACAAGATTTCTATCGATTGTCTTGACGACACAACAGAAATGTTTTAGTTTTATGGTTGACTTTACGACAAAATACGGTATACTTATATACACTAAGCGAGGGTACTAATGAAAGCAGAAAAAGTAAATTTTGGAAGGTATGGTAAGGCCTTCCAAGAGGGACTAGTTCAGCTTATCTTTCAGGATCGACCATTTGCAGACCAGATTACAGAAGTGCTCGACGCTAGCTTTATTGAGTTAGAATATCTGCGTGTCTTTCTTCAAAAGATGCTACAATTCCGACACCGCTATAATAAGCACCCATCGGTTGATGCGATGCTTACGATCATCAAGACAGAACTTGACGAAGAAGATGAAGTAATCCAAGAAAAAGTGCAGGATTATTTTACAAGAATGCACCAGCGCGAACTTACTGACATCGACTACATCAAAGAAATTTCGCTGGACTTTTGCAGAAAACAGAACCTCAAAGAAGCCATGATGACGTCTGTTGGTTTATTGCAGAACTGCTCCTTCGATGAGATCTCCAAGGTTATTAATGACGCACTTAAGTTGGGTTCAGAAAACAACTTTGGATACGACTACATGGCCGACTTCGAAGAGCGCTTTATGCCTAAGTTTCGCAGACCAGTCACAAGTGGCTGGGGAGAGATTGACAATATTACTGGTGGAGGTTTAGGCAAAAGCGAACTGGGTGTTGTTATCGCACCAACAGGCGCCGGTAAGTCAATGGTGCTTGTACATCTAGGTTCACAGGCGCTCAAGGAAGGCAAGACAGTAGTGCATTATACCCTTGAGCTTCAAGATACAGTTATTGCAACTAGATATGATAGTTGTATAACAGGATATCCATTATCTGATATAATTAATTTTAAAGAGGAAGTTTATGAAGAAATTAAAGACATTGACGGATCACTTATTGTTAAAGAGTACCCGACTAAATCTGCCTCCACAAATACAATCCGAGCACATCTTTCTCGGCTTGTTAAGCGTGGTATTACTCCGGGAATGGTTATTGTCGATTATGCCGACCTTTTAAAACCGGTGCAGGTAAGAAAAGAGAAAAGAGAAGAACTAGGCTCTATTTATGAAGAGCTAAGAGCACTATCAACTGAGTTTCAGTGTCCAATTTGGACCGCTTCACAGACAAACCGATCAGGCCTTAGCGCCGAAGTGATCACGATGGAACAAATTTCAGAGGCATTTAATAAATGCTTCGTAGCTGACTTTATTCTGTCTGTATCACGAACCATTGAAGACAAACAAAACAATCAAGGCAAGATTTTTATTGCAAAAAATAGAAACGGACCCGATGGAATGGTGTATAATATATTTATGGACACATCAAACGTTAATATTAAAATACTGCCAAAAACCCCGCAACAAAAAGACACTCCGAGCGGAGTGGTGACTGCCCCGGTCGCGCTGGACTCTAAGCAGCAAAAAGATCTATTGAAACAAAAATATACAAAGCTAAGAAGGAAATAAATTAAATGAGAACAATTGATAACATCCGCAGATTCAGATTATCTGACACCTTCGTTGAACCTTATAGGGATGCAGAAGTACCATGGGGTCCTCTTGGGTATATAACTTTTAAACGTACATATGCAAGAAGACTGAGTGAGTTTGATCCAGAAGCTACCGGTACTGAGGAATGGTGGCAAACTTGTCGTAGAGTTGTCGAAAGCATGTTCAATATGCAAAAGCAACACGTTTTTGCACTGGGCCTTGAATGGAACGATGCAAAAGCACAGAAAACTGCCAAAGAGGCGTATGATCGATTGTTTAGCCTTAAGTGGACGCCACCCGGCCGCGGCCTGTGGATGATGGGTACTAAATTTATTGAAGAAAGGACTGCTGCTGGATTATTTAATTGTGCTTTTCGTTCAACAAAAGATTTGTCTACCAAAGGCGGGTATCTATTTGCGTGGATGATGGATGCTCTGATGGTTGGCATTGGGGTTGGCTTCGACACAGAGGGTGCCGGCGATATCAATATTCAAGAGCCGCAATACACCAATGACACTCTTATTATCGATGACTCGCGCGAGGGTTGGGTAGATTCTGTCCACACGCTACTTGATGGTTTCTTTTTTGGAGCAAAGGTTCCAAAGTTTGATTACTCGGCTATCCGACCTTTCGGTGCAGAAATTAAAGGTTTCGGTGGGACATCATCGGGCCACGGCCCTCTTAAGGAATTACATGAAAGCCTGACTGAGCTATACTCTAGAAAGATTGGAGAACCGATCACATCAGTCGATATAGTAGATACTGAGAACCTTATTGGTCGTTGTGTTGTATCTGGCAATGTCCGACGCTCGGCTGCTTTAGCAATGGGCCAGCACGACGACACGCACTATCTTGAAATGAAAAACGATTCAGAAAAACTAATGCATCACCGGTGGGGATCAAACAATTCCTTCCATGCTGTTGTTGGCATGGACTATACATGGCATGCTAACCAATCACAAAAGAATGGAGAACCGGGCTATATATGGCTTGATAATGCCCGTACTCGCGGAAGATTTAAAGATGGTGAAAGGCTTGACGATGTGAACGTTGCTGGATTTAATCCTTGTGTTGAACAACAGCTTGAAGATGCTGAATTGTGCTGCCTCGTGGAGACCTTCCCGGCCAAGCACGACAATTTAGAAGATTATCTTCGCACTCTCAAGATCGCTTATTTATACGGTAAAACAATTACACTATCAAACACACACTGGCCAGAGACAAACGCAAAGATGCTTAAAAACCGACGTATCGGGCTTTCCCAGTCGGGCGTCGTACAGGCATTCAACAAGCACGGCCGCCGAGAAATGTATAATTGGTGCGATCAGGCATATGAATATGTTCAAAAACTAGATAATCACTACGCTAATTGGCTATGTATACCCAAGTCGATTAGAACGACGTCAATCAAGCCATCAGGTACTGTATCACTTTTAAACGGCTCAACTCCCGGCATACACTTTCCAGAAGATGAGTACTATATTAGACGCATTAGATTCTCTGCCGACTCTCCACTGATTGAACCATTGAAGGCCGGCGGCTATCTCATTGAGGATGATGTGTACTCCCCTAACACGGTCTGCGTTGAGTTTCCGGTTCATGAGCCGTACTTTATAAAAGGAAAAAGAGATGTCAGTATGTGGGAACAGCTAGAAATTGCAGCACAATATCAACATTATTGGGCTGATAATTCTGTCTCTATCACAGTAACATTTAAGCCTGAAGAAGCCGGCGGCCTCCGCGATGCGTTAGAAATGTATGAATCACGATTGAAAGCTGTCTCTTTCTTAAAATATGAAGAGACTGGCTACGAGCAAGCCCCATACGAGCCAATCAGCAAGGAACGCTACGAAGAGCTAATTAAGAATATAACCCCAGTCACTAAAATCGCTACTGAAACTGAAGGTACTGGGAGCAAATTTTGCACAAACGACTCATGCACGATATAGGAGATAATATGAGTTTCACACCACTTAACAGATATATAGAAATAGAGGTTCAACCAACAAAGGCTCCCCAAACTGAGAGCGGTATTTTACTACCTAGTGACTTTAAGGTTGAGGAAGCACGCCACACCTGCGCACAAGTTGTAGCATGGGATTCAGAAGTTAGGTTCGCCGAAAAGCTACAGGCCGGTAGTTGGCTGCTTGTTGATAAATCAATGATTGAGGAAGTTAATGTTAGAGGTAATACGATCAATTTGGTGTTGGATAATTACGTTCTCGGACTATTTACAGCGTAAAGAACAGAAACTTCCAAATCAAAAAACAGAAGTAGAAGAAGATGATATGGGTATTGATAAAAACTTTTATAACGAATCCTCAGCAAAAAATTTAGGATGGGATCCTTCTTGGTTTGGCCAGAAATATTATGATGAACAGCTCATAAGGGCAATCAAAAAGTGGCAGCGTACACGCGATCTTACAGCAGATGGCCTCTGTGGTCCAGCTACTTATCGTAGAATTTGGACTGAACGCCAAGCTGATATTGATGATTACAAGCCGGTAGATTGCCAGTATTCAAATTACATTGTTTATAATGGTAGTTTCCAACCAATTGAATGGGAAAAAGTTGTGCTGTGGTCTGAAACTGGTGGATTGCCTGCAAAAAAAGGCACCTATTATGATTACACTGGGCGCCCAAAGCGCAATGTTCGCCTTTTCGTCAATCATTGGGATGTATGTCTATCCTCGCGTTCCTGCCAAACAGTCCTTGACAAGCGCGGAATTTCCGTGCACTTCTTGATTGATAACGATGGCACAATTTACCAAACACTTGACATGCAACATGGCGCTTGGCATGCCGGCTCCGAAAGAGTTAATCGTGCTTCCGTTGGTGTAGAGATTTCAAATGCCTACTACCCGAAATATCAAGATTGGTATGTCAGAAACGGTTTTGGTGAGCGACCCATTATATCGGGAGCGAGAGTACACGGCGAAGAATTAAAAGACTTCACAGGATTTTACCCCGAACAACTCAAAGCACTTAAAGCTTTATGG
>MDSV01073692.1_pt1 | contig 49579 bp, 44 predicted proteins | sample 810851 | NCBI WGS metagenome assembly MDSV01 (sample SAMN05326640, study PRJNA326480) | marine metagenome | isolation source: seawater | place: Atlantic Ocean: North East | collected 2012
CGGTACCGTAAAAGATGACGGATATGAATGGCTTGAGTGGCCTCAAGGCAGTGGTGGATGGTATTACAGAAGGGCCCATTCTAATTCATCTTGGATAAAATGGGGATAAGATCTCATTTTACGAATTAGCCGAATTCTCTACGCAAGGGCCTACCCGAAACACCCATCCGAACGTCCACGTGTGGAAGGTTACCCTCTGTATAGAAAAACTGAGTTAATCTTGGTTTTCTGGAATTGGGCACGTATTGATACCGAGTGCCCGGTAAATATAGCAATTACCAGATATTGCATTGAATAGAAGAACACCTGCAACTCCAAGCCCAACTAAAGCAATCGTGCTATTCACACTAGATGGTATAGCAAGGTAAGCCAGTATCAAAAGTACAGCGATTACTACTCTGATGATTCGTTCATTATTACTCTGATTAGTTACCAAGATTTTGAAGCCAGATTCTTCGCTCATACCCATTTCTCAACTTCATTATACTTTTAGTCCTGTAGGGTACCGATTAGTTTTGTAAAAAATTTCAATGAGGTATTACTTCGAACATTATTGCGAAGTAATGGCTGATATTTCCGGCGAGTACGAATAGATGCCAGATGGCATGGTTGAATGGGATCCTCTTCCACAAGTAGAATCCGACTCCGATTGAGTAGAACACTCCCCCGAGAAGAACTAGAGCCAATCCATCCCACCCTATTGAGTCAAACAATGGTTTGATCCCAATTATCGCTAGCCACCCCATGATGAGATAAGGTGCAACTGAGATATAGTTTGGAACACCCCTATTGACAATTCTGAGGGTTATTCCAACAACAGCGCAACCCCATATGAGAATAAAATAAGTAACACCAATCCAACCACGAAGGCTCACTAAGGCGAAAGGAGTATACGACCCAGCAATCAGCAGATAAATCCCAATATGATCTGCAATTCTCATCCGGTGCTTGAATTCTAGATTCGTAGCGGCGTGGTAGAGGGTAGAGAAGAGGTAGCAAGTGATCATGCATAGGCCGAACGTCACGCTCGACCACAGTTTCCACGGGTCTTCTGTTAGATTCGCCTCAATCAAGAGAAAGTAAAGACCCACTCCTGCAAGGATAGCACCCAGACCATGGGTAATGGCGTTCACAATTTCTTCATTCGGTGGATAAGGAGAAACGTGCAATTCATGTAGCATTTCTTCCAACTTCATTACCCCAAGAACATCTATGAACGCCCATCAAAATATCAACGGACTTCTGAACCCGGAGCCATCTTTGAATCTACAGTGAGCAAGCAGACACCACCTTCTCCATCATCTGCAGCGAGCATCATCCCCTCTGACATGACTCCACGTAACTTTCGAGGTTTTAGATTCGCGACAAAGGCGACATGAAGTCCAGTCATCTGATCCGGCTGATAGAATTCCTTGAGCCCAGCACACACGGTGCGTCCCTCCTCGGTGCCGTCATCGATGCGAACAACGTAGAGTTTGTCGGCATCAGGGTGGTCCTCGACTGAATCGATTCGACCAATCCTGATATCTACAGCCATAAATTGGTCAAACTCGATGAACTTCACGCCCTCGGGCTCGTCAGACATGCCACTACCATCCTTCTTTGGACGGCTACTGCCCTTGACGCTATGGGTGGAAGGTCCTGATTCATCCACGTGTTCCTCTGCAACTACCCCCTCTTGAGCGAGTATCTCATCGAGGTCAAGACGTTGGAACAGGGGCTTTGCTGCCTCTCCTGTCCATGTCATTGGAGCCTCCCAATCGATGGCATTGGCCCAATGGTATGATGCTACATCGCCCTCCTGCCCAAGCATCGCCCATAGTCTCTGAGCAGAAAATGGAATGAATGGTTGAGTAACAATGGACAGGAAACGAGCGATGCGCCAACCAAAGGCGAGAGTAGAAAGGGAGGCTCGCCTCTCTGCATCATCCCCGTCCTCCGATAGATGGGCCCAAGGAGCCGCTGCTTGGATCATCTGATTCCCGTACTGAGCAGCAGACATCACTGTACGAAGGGCCTCCTTGTACCGATGGCGCTCCAATGAATCTGTAATTGATGCATGAAAATCTTCCAACTTTTCTGCATGCTCTCGATTGTTTACGACATCATCGAAGGGGAGTAATGGTGAGTTTCCTTCGGATGGGAGCCTGGCTGTGAGAGTCATGATTCGATGCACAAAATTCCCATATGCTGCGATGAGTTCAGTATTGACCTTCTCAACGAAATCACCCCAGTTGAAATCAGTATCATGGGCTTCAGGCATGTTGATTGTTAGAACATATCTCAAAGTATCTGGATCGTGTTTCTCAAGGAACGAGGGGAGCCAGATTGCATGCTTACGAGATTTGCTGAATTGTCCACCTGCGAGCATAAGATACTCCATAGCTGGAACATTATCCTCAAGGTGGAGATCACCAGAGCCTGGAATTTTTGCAGAAGATTCGCCATTCTTTGCCATGTTGAGCCCCATAATGAGGGCCGGCCAGATCACTGTATGGAAGGGAATGTTGTCCTTGCCTAGGAAATAGAGATGACGAGGAGTATTACCATCTTCATCGACACACCACCAACGCTTCCAAGATTCGATACCATCTGGATGATCATGTCCATAGCGTTCTGACCAAATCTGAGCACACGTTAAGTATCCCTGAACTGCTTCAAACCAGACGTAGACGCATTTTCCATCGAACTCCTCGTCCTCAATTGGCACAGGTACTCCCCATTCGAGGTCACGAGTCACAGCTCTAGGCCTGAGGCCCATCTCCAACCATTGCTTGGTCATGGCACGCACGTTGTTCTTCCAGACCGGCCAACGGGATTTCGCATGTTCCTCTAAGACATCTTGGAACATATCCAGTCGGTAGAACATATGCTGTGTTTGCCGTATTTCGATCGCTGCATCAGGATTCATCTTAGATCGAGGATTCTCAAGATCAGAAGATTCGTAGGTCGTCCCACATGCATCGCATTGATCTCCACGAGCATCATTATCACCACAATTGGGACAAGTACCCTCAACATATCGATCGGGGAGAAAACGGCCATTTCCATCAGATCTGACCTCATAGTATTGGTCCATCGTCCGCTTCTCGAAGAGCCCAGCATCGAGAAGCGATGCGAAGTTATCTTGGACACGCTTGATGTGAGATGAATCGGATGTTCTGTTAAACAGAGCACCACCATATTCTGTTCCCCGAGGATCGATGTTAGGTTCCCATACACAACCAAGATCCAACAGAGCTTGAGCATTGATGGCGTGATATCGGTCCACGATATCCTGTGGATTGACGCCTTCCATCTCAGCCGTGACTGTGATTGGCGTCCCGTGCTCATCTGAACCGGAGACCATCAGTACGCTGTTACCTCTCGCACGCTCGAATCGAGCAGTGATATCCGGAGGAAGATAACATCCCGCAACATGGCCAAGGTGGAGTGGCCCATTGGCATATGGCCACGCTACACAGACGAGTACGTGCTCCCCGGTCATGCTCTGCGCTAGTCCGACTCTCAATTCAATGTGGCGTTCAACTACGACTCTGACTTCACGAACCCTTTAGACCTAACAGTGCTTGAGAGAGATGCACATGACTGGGACCTCAAACCAATCTGGTCCTGTTACACATCCGGAGTGAGTCCGAAGTGGATGTCCATACCTTGGTTGGCCAAACCTCTGTAGCAGGCGAAGGAGACTACACATTGCTCATCCTGTATGCTACACTAGCACTCGGAGCCTCCTTCCTCTGTAGTGTCCTCGAGGCAGTACTGCTCAGTACTTCGATTTCACACGTCAAGGTACTTGAACAGAAAGGCAGCAGAGTCGCACATCTTTGGGCCCGATTCAAAGACGAACCGGAACGCCCTCTAACTGCAATCCTCACCCTGAACACCATCGCGCATACAGTTGGGGCTCTCGGCGTCGGAGCTGAAGTGGCAGCGATGGTCGAGGGCACTGAATCTGAAGCATTGGTGATGGCCGTAGCATCCGCTGTGCTGACTCTAGGTATCCTAATCCTCTCAGAAATAATCCCGAAGACCCTCGGGGCCTTGTATTGGAAGAATCTCAGTGTATTTTCAGCCTATACTCTGCGCGGCCTAATCATGATCTTACTCCCTATCGTTATCCCGATGGAGTGGATGAGGAACCTATTCCCTGCGAAGTCAGAAAGTGCAGTAACTCGTGATGAGCTAGCCGCCATGGTCGAGGTCGCAGAGGATGAAAGTGTCATCGAGACAGACGAGGAGAAGGCAATCCGAAACTTACTGAGCCTGCGTGACCAAAACGTCACATCTGTTATGACGCCTCGAACTGTAATGTCATTCGTGCTTGTAGATGATACGGTTCAAGCCGCAATGGACAAAAATCCAGTCATGGTCCATGGCCGACTCCCTGTATTCGATGGAGAAATCGATCAGCCTGTTGGACTCGTCCTCCGTTCAGAGATATATCGTAAAGCAGCTGCAGACGATCATCAAATCATGATGTCGTCAATGATGCGAGATATTGTCCGCGTACATGAGGATACAAACCTCGACGATTTACTCGACATATTCCTCACTCGCAAGGAACAATTGGCTCTTGTACAAGATGAATTCGGAGCAACACTTGGACTAGTTACGATGGAGGATGTGATTGAGACAATTCTAGGTGTCGAGATTGTGGACGAAAAAGACATTGAAGGTATCGAAGAGGGCGTTACCGGAGAAGACCTCCGCAAGTTCGCTATCGAACGCCGACAAGGGGAATCTGAATGATTCAGTATCCTCAATCGACCATACATACACCTCATAGTCAACAACACATAATCCACCCTCCCCAAACTCAAGAAATGCTGAAGCCTATCCGTCGCCATGACCTAGATTGGTTACGTGTAATCCTCTTCGCACTGCTAATCTGGTTTCATTACTCAGCTTTCTCCCTCGAACAAATTGAGGGTAGTGCATGGGATTTACCACTCTTCTTCATTATCGGCGTGATGCATCAATGGAGATTAGCTGCACTATTCGTTATCTCTGGAATGGGTACTGCCTTCGCCTTGAAGAGGAGATCAGGAAAGACATATCTCAAGGAGAGAGTGATTAGACTCGGAATACCTCTCCTTTTCGGTGTCTATGTCCTCTTTTTGGGTTTTACAAAACCAATTGAAGCAACTATCCAATTGTTCACAATCTTCCCAGGAATGGATGGTATGCCGTATGGTCATCTTTGGTTTATTTACAATCTCTTGATCTATTCAGTCATCCTCTCACCGATTTTTCTCATGGTGAAGAATAACCCGGAGGGAATACTCATGAGAGTTGTACGAAAATTTCTGAACCTTCCATTAGGCCTCGGAATACTGTTCATTCCCCCATTGATACTAGCCGTCAACGGCATCCTGTTCAAACCATGGCGATTAGGAGAGGTCGGCATGTGGTGGGAGTTCTCCCGCTACATGCTGTACTTCCTGTTTGGCTACCTCCTAATCTCTGCGAAAGATGATTACTTCACCGTGCTTAATCGCATTCGCATACCTCTCACAGCCATGGTACCAATCCTCGCCATTGCATGGTATATACTCAACGAATCAAGTGAAATTCCAAGGGTAATGGAGGGAGGCTGGGTACAACGTGGCTATCCTGCGTTTAGCGCAATTTCTGTAATATCATCCATCGTGCAGTCGTTTCATGCTTGGTTCTGGTGCATGCTGATTTTCTCATGGGCATCGAAACTTCTGAATCACCCAAGTTCATCTCTAGCCTACCTCAACGAGGCCGTATATCCCACCTATATTGTACACATGCACCTGACATTTCTCCCAATCGCCATCTTCGGCCTAATAGGCCTGAACTACTACGTCGGAATGATCATTGGTACAATCATCGTAATGTGTGGTGTGATGATTTGCTTCGAGATAGTTCGAAGAACACGATTTGCTCGCCCACTCTTCGGTATCCGCGGGGGACAAGAAGAGGTAAATACAGTCTGGCCCTTCAATAAAATCACAAATCTTGAACTACGAATCGGACTCTCTATTGGAATGCACTTTGTCGCATTGGGCATGGTGATTGGCCTACTCATATTCCTTATCGCATCAGGATTTATTGCGGAATTATGACCTATAATCAATGGTCAATCCATCTTAGATAAGTCGAATGTGCGTTGCCTCTAGAAGACCCAAAATGCTTCAAATCCTTGTCAATAAAAATTTCCCAATTATCACTAGCATGAGGCTGGAGTAATTCGAGATGATGATGGCCCAACGCAATATCTTCCTTCGCCTGAAGAATACGAATCTCCATTGATGGAATGCCCCATTTTGGTACGCTAAAATGTGACCATTTTAGATCAGGGTCAGGCCCCCGGCGAAGATATGCCCATTGAAGATCTAATCTAGAGATATAGCGTCCAATAAGGCCCAGACCAGTAGTTCGTTGATTGAATACCATCGGGAAAGATGTCATTGGTGATTCCAGATATACTCGTTCGATTGGTTGAGGAAGTACCTCACTAAATCGATCGGCAAATCTCAATGAAACAAAACCACCCATACTATGGCCCAAGAGAACAACCGAAGTAATCTGTGTCCAATCCCATACTTTGACAATATCTTGAATCATCTCCAAGATATTTCTGCCACATTCTACTGCAGTCCATATGGCCAATCCATCAGAAGCACCATGGCCTGGAAGATCAATCAAAACTGCATGATGGCCTCGTTCAAGGAACGGACTAATACGCTTCTCTGTGGAACTTGAATCCGACTGCCAACCATGAATGGCGATGATAAGTGGCGCTGGCTCATCTGCCCATCGTTCGAAACGGGCGACTGTACAACCTTTCTCACTAGCCCATCGGTGTAGAGTGAAATTACTAGTCGGGTTTCGTTCTTTCCGGATTGGGCGAACAAAACCTGTGAATATATTGTGTGAAATGACACCTACTACCAGAATGGATGAGGATAAAATCACAAAAAGAACCTCAAGGCGAAGGATTCCAATAAAGAGACCGATGGTAGATAACGCGATGAGAATGCGTGCCATTACAGGACGGGTGACTTGTGGGTCACTAGGAGAATTACTCATGAGATGTGGAACCTTCAGGATTCATCAGTTTCCTCATCGCCTTCACCATCGACGCCCCATCCACGCTGCTCGAAGAAGTCCCCCGAAGACTCGAGGCGTTTGAGCCAGCCGCTAGATTCACCGGTGCTGATATGCTTAGTGAGCCAGACGCCTAGGAATACGGTTTCCCAGAGGCCCATTCGGTCATCCTTACGAACCCGAGAAATGATCGTGTCTGCAAGGAAGATAAGTAGAGAAACAATACAGATTACCAAGACAACAATGTTCGTCTCTTTGCTATATTCTAAAGCGAGTTGAATACCGAACAATCCGAGAAGAAGGAACGGGAAATAGAATGTCTTCATCAAAAAGAACATGAACATTGGAGGTTGTCCAGTGTGTCGGATGAACATTGTACGTGTTGTGAAGTTCCCCAACGTCCTACCGAACTGATAAGGCAGGAAAATATTGTTCAACAACATTAGAGCCAAGCCACCGATGATGAACCATGTGAAATCAGAATTGGTTCCAAGGAGGCTAAGTCCTAGGATTGGAATTGCCCAGCCGTAGTTGACAATGAAGTCAACAATTCTGCGGAAGGAAAATGCTGCCATTCCAGCGACTTCACGATCTTCGCCAATCTTACGGACAACGCGTTCCTTCTTCTCTCGAGGTTGACGCTCTCGTCGACCTCGGCTTCGGCGACGTGGCGCCTCATCCTCTTCAGCATCATCGACAGGAGCTTCCTCCTTTGCCTTAGCACGTCGGCCTCGACGGCTCGTCTTCTTCGCCTCGGACTTCTTGACTTCCTTGGCAGGGGCAGTCTCAATCGAAGTAGCCTCATCGGCATCGCTCGCATCATCATCCAATCGGTCTAGGAGTCCCATATCATTCACCCGTATCTTATCTTAATCCGCTTCGCCAGTTCAATATCCTGGACAAGACGATCCGTAACCGCGTCAGGAGCGGAACCAAGTTCGCGATTTATCAACTCTACAAAGGCGCGACGATTGTCCTCGCTAGCGGCTCCAGGATCGTTGAATACGGAAGAGAAGAATTCGATATCCGGCCCGGAAATGAATTTCTTCTGGAAATCCTCTGGCATTAGACCAAGGAGTTCGTTAGCCAAATCAGTGAAGGCACGGAAATCCTCATCGCCATTATCATCCTCACCTCCTGAAGCGGAATCTTCTGAAGCCTCATCCATGGCATGATCTTCATCATCTTCATCCTCAGGAGGTAGTTCACCGAGATATTCATCGATAAGATCAGTGATATCGACGAACTCCCGCTCGCCTTCAATGACTTCAATGACCATCTTACGGTCCTCGACAAGTGCCTTCAGGCGTGGTTGAATCTTGCGAATCAAGGATGTGTCTCTTTCCTTCTTAGCCCTATCAAAGCGCTTCTTAAGAGGGCGGATTGCATCCTCAATTGCAGCCTTGAGGTCCTCGACATCATCCATTTGCTCCTCAACATCTGTTGCTTCTGATTGACCACCACTGATTAGTTCAACCGTAGGATTAACCTCACGCATTGCCTGCTGTTCCTTCTTGCGCAACACGATGATCTCACGGTCAAGATCGGAACCGAAACGATTTGAGAAGCGATCGAGCAAAGTGCCGACTTGGCCAGAAGCGATGCGGTCAATATGCCCATACATCTGGTCATGATTCTGTACCAAATCATCAGCCCCCTCACGAAGACTGCGAAGATCGATGCGGTCATTGGATGACAGCGCGGGTTGAGGTTCCGGTGCAATGGGATTCTCTTGACCCAATGCGGGAGCAGGGAGTGGAGCCGGAGAGGGAAGGTCAGCGTGAGGAGCGGGGGCTGCCGCAGGAGGTGGAGGAGGCATCTCAGCAGGAGGGGCGGGAGCTGCTGCTGGAGGAGGCGGGGGCATCTCAGCAGGAGGGGCGGGAGCTGCTGCTGGAGGTGGTGCAGGAGCCTCAGAAGGCGGTGGAGGTGGAGGCATTTCAGCAGGCGGAGGAGGCATTCCTGCAGGAGGTGGAGGAGGCATCATACCGCCCGGAGGTGGAGGTGGAGGCATAGCCCCTGGTGGTAAAGGTGGATTCTCTTCATCCGATGTCATCCCGGCCACCCTGTATTGGATTCAGAACGATTACGGTTTTAACATTCCCCGATGGAGGACGCCGAATCGAAGAAACCTCAAAGAGGTTCACACCACCGTTTCAAACCGAGGAATATACTCATCGCCTCTGTTACCTCGATTTCATCACCTCGATTTCCTTCGACGACCTCGTCGGCTATTCTCGCAGTAACATCATCATGCAGAATACGGACTTTCTCTGTTGTCTGCATCGAGAAAGGTACTGCCTCTGTGAGCGAATCAAAAGCATCTGAACCATCAGGGTCTAGACGTGACAAAGGGAACTCAGTGACCTGAAGTCCAGCCTTGCCATGAAGGCTCCCTACCCAACGGATTACACGTCGTATATCGACTGTGACATTGTCGTCATTCTCTGCAGCTTGATCGAGAACCACACTCTGGTCACCGAGAATTAAGGAAGTAAAGAGTTCGCCATTCTTCCCAAATTGCTTGCCCATGTTATTGAGGGAATTCTTGAGTCGCCTCCGACGATCAGCATCGACAGACATTCCTGCCAACATTTCCATAGCTTTCTCACTCATTGTAGGCCTCCTTGACATATTCGCTGAACCTAAGACCGCAGTAGACCGAAGTTCCCTATACATACGGTTACGTTCGGTATTGGAGGACTCGTGGTAACGTTCCAACCTATCAAGCACAGAATCAACCCCACGAGCAACACGCCTCCCCCAGCCGACCCGTGGACCTGTAAGAGCCATCTCAATATTCAGATTCGCACCCGAGATGTGTGAAACAATTTCCTGACGAGCCTTTGAATCCAGATGCAAGATACTAGGGTGACGATAGTGGATATGGAATCCGCGGTGCCCCGAGAAACTGAAAGTCGCGTATTTCTCCTTGAATCCGAAATCAGGCTCTAGGAAATCGTTCCAGAGCCGATATGCCTGCTCCTGAATAGTAGTGAGCATCGCAGGAAAATTGAGTGCATCGACCCCTGGAAGATGGTCACCATCCAAATCGAAAATTAGATCGGCACCTCGCCAACCCTTGTCTGCCATCTTCCATTCAGACGGGCGGTCGTAGTATGCAGTACTGTGAAAGCATGAATGCGGGGGGCTTGAACGTGTCAGTACCTGATGCAAATCTTCAGCACTAGAATACCCCAAGTGGCGACGAGGAGGGCGGTCGTCCCAACCCATAAACATCCATTCTCGACTTCGAAGTCGAGGAGGAAGATAGAGATCAGAAGGGGCAAGGTTCCGATAGAACTCCGAGAAACGGAACTGATGCCTTGCTGTACTCACACCCGTAGACAGGGCACGACGCTAAATCAATCCATCCGGAGACCGGATACTTCCTTTGGCTCGGAGGCGCTAGATGCGCCAGTGACCTTCTCGTAGCAAGAAAAACAATGGTACTCCGAATCAATGACCAAAGCCTCAGCGAATATTAGAGGAGATTCACATGAGGCACACTTTGGTCCAAGTTGACCACGAGCAATGCTGAGTTTCTCCGCGTCGACCATAACCTGTCACAACCGAACGAGGCATTTCAAGACAGCGGCCAAAGGAACCTAAAGTGTCACACATTCGTTTTTACACCGAACCTCCCGGTCAGGTTACATGACGTCAGTAGGACCCCATACTATTCGCATCGGCCACTCTCCGGATCCAGACGATGCGTTCATGTTTCATGCCATGACTACCGGTCGTTTCGACACAGGCCCGTACTTGTACAAACACGAACTGCTCGATATTGAGACTCTTAATCAAAAAGCATTGAATTGTGAATTCGAGGTTTCCGCTGTTTCAATCCACGCACTTCCCGATGTTCTCGACGATTATGCTCTGATGAACTGCGGTGCCTCGATGGGTGAGGGATATGGTCCAAGAATAGTCACACTTGGTGAGAAAAGCATCGACGAGATACTTACTGGAAAAATCGCGATACCTGGAGTAAAGACATCTGCCCATCTCGCACTGAGAATCATGGTAGGCGATTTGGATACAGTTGTCGTCCCATTCGACAAAATCATGGATGAAGTCAAGGCAGGCAATGTTGATGCCGGACTCATCATTCACGAGGGACAACTAACTTGGAAGGATGAAGGCCTCCACCTTGTCGCAGATCTTGGCGAAATGTGGGCAGATAGAACCGGAGGCCTACCACTCCCTCTTGGCGGTAATGTCGTCCGACGAGATCTTGGAACCGAAGCATGTGACATCATCACGGAACATGTCCGACTCTCAATAGCACATGCGATTGCTGACCCTGAAGAAGGTCTTGCATTCGCAATCGAATGGGGGCGAGGAATTGACGAAGAGACAAACGAAGAATTTGTTCAGATGTATGTCAACGAACGAACAATCGACTACGGCCCTGAAGGTCGAGAAGCAGTACGGCGTTTCCTCAAGGAAGGTCAACAAATCGGGATGATTCGGCCTGATCTTGACGTGGATGCGCTTGAGTTCATCGGAGCGGAGGAATAGACTTGGACGGACGGCCAGAACGATCAGAATTCGATTCTGTCGACCCTGCACCGCCCAGTGATGAGAATGATATATCGTCACTAAGAACTACGCTCTGCGATGAATCTGCTAGAATGTTTCTGCGGATGCGTGCTCTATTCTCACTTCGAAACATCGGCGGAAAAGAAGCAGTAGATGCGTTAGCTGCAGCATTCGAATCAGATTCTGCATTACTCAAGCATGAGATTGCATATGTCATGGGGCAGATGCAGGATTCTGCAGCAGTCCCACACCTAATCGATCGATTAGCAGATGGAGACGAGGATGTCATGGTGCGGCATGAAGCTGCAGAAGCGTTAGGAGCAATTGGTGACAGAACGGCTCTTGCAACCCTAGAAGAATTCGTGGATGACGATGCTGTTGTAGTAGCTGAATCCTGTGAAGTTGCCCTCGATTTACTAGAGTATGTCTCATCAAAACGTCTCAATTACACTGATTGAGACCATACGGATATAACAGGCGTATCCTTGCTATTCGCATGCAGGCTCGCGTTCTAAGCGGATGTCTTGTCCTGCTGCTGCTCCTGCCTGTCGTCGTAGCCGACATCCCCGAGCCTGTTCATGTGCTCGATGATAGCCTACACATGAATCGACTTGATGGTAAATTAGCCACCGACATCATCGATGTTGCGCACTCTCCAGATGGCTCAATGTTCGCCTCCGCAGACATGGTCTACGTGAATGTCTGGAGAACCGATGGAGAACTCCTCTTCTCCACCGCGATGGGTGAATTTAGCGGGCATGAGATCATCGATATCACTTGGACAAGTGATTCATCTCAGTTGATTGTAGCCCAAGTTCAACCAATGTCAGGACTCCCATCCGTGACTGCTCTCAAAATCTCGGATTACACCGACAAGAGAACCCATACAGAAGAACCTGTAGAGGGAATCCAAGTCCAAGCTGTTAATTCCACACAGATACTCTTCTCGACAGCTGATGAAAACCTAGTAGTCTACAATATCCTCGAAAGTGGCCTCCAGTTAGAGGCATCTGTTGACCTAGGTGGGGAAATCGGATGCACTGCAGTGAATAATGCAACTTCGCGCGTGATAGTAGGATTAACTGATGAAACCGACCATTTCGTAACTCTTCTCAATCTGGACGACCTTTCTATCCTCCATTCTTGGTCAGTGGATGGGCCAATATCTGACTGCACATTCCGCCACAATGGTGCTGAAGTACTATGGTCAATTAATGATGCAATAGTCCAACGACAGGCTACTGATCCCTACGCGTTCATATCAATCATTCAAACTGAATCCCCAGTCATCCAATTTGAGGAGATCTTTCTCGATGACGAGATTATCTCTTTGACCGGAACAATCGGTGAACAACAATGGTTGGAATCCTGGAACACAATCAATCAACAACTCAATTGGAGAATGCAACTCGGCATGCAGACCCATGTATTTTCAATATCTACAGATGCCTCCGATATTGCCTTCGCAACCAATACAGGAGTCATCCCGGTACATCGTTCCATACCTCACGAAACCGGAGCCGTCGCTGATGGAGTAGACACAGATGGGGATGGCATTCCCGACTCATTGGACACTGATGATGACGGCGACATGATTCCAGACTCATTCGACAACACCTGCGAAGAGGGTTCAGATTGCAGTATGAATGCCAACTTGGACAATATACGGCGAATCGAACTAGACCTTTCTCCGAATGGTACGCTTACTATCAAAGAGACGATTACATTGCCGTTGGATCTTTCAAGAGATATCCGCACCATATCTGCTGTCCTCCTTACTGACGATACAACTACTTCCTTCCCGGAAGCAGGAATGATGGCACGCCAATTGTGTGGCCCTACAGATTTAGATTCCATCGCACAAGAATGGATTGACATCGTTAGAATCAATGGTAGTGTCCCTTGGGGAGCAGAGACAATTTGTGAACACAGCGAGGGCTTGATTGGAACTTCAACTCTTCAGAACGGCATCGGTTGGTTGAGTCACGTTAGGATTACTTGGACTACAACATTGAAGATTGATCCGACGCGTATGGTGGAACCCTATGATGTAAGGATACTCCAAGGACTCGAATCAAGGGAAGGAAGTATTCTACAGAGCATCGATAGTAGACCTGCAATCGTCCACATCATGGTAGAGGGGGAATTGAAGAACAGCTCCGCTGTTTGGCTCATGACTGATGTATTGGAACTCAAGGTACTTCCTCCAGAAGTCCCTGAGCCCACAATTGTAGGAAATTTTCTTGATACACTCCTACAACCGTTGGTAATTACTCCTCTCACCATCGCTGTCTGTCTAATTATATTCCAAATTTTGAAACGCCGCATGAGCTACGAGTATGAACTTGAGGAGATTTGTGAGGTCTGTGGTTCAATGAACCCTCCGAATTCTTTACTCTGCGGTGACTGTGGTGCTCTCTTTGTCTATGATCAAGTAATGGAAAAACTCGAGGCATGGATGATAGAAAATGCAATGTCCGTCAAGGATCTCTTTGATCGCTTTGACGAAGACGGTAACGGTACACTAGAATCTGATGAACTGGTCGCTGGACTTCGTTCACTCAAGATTGCTGCGTTACCAGTAGCACAACTAGAGGCGCTCGTAGAGAACTTGGACGTGGACGGAAATGGAGTCATTGATTTCGAAGAATTCGAAATGGCAATTGGCAGCGTACAAACAATGCAAGACTACGAGGATTTCGATGAGGAATTAGAAATCTGGAATGAAGAGGAAGCGACCCAGAAGGCTGCACCTCGTCGTCCACCTGACCAACGACAAAAAACAAACCAGGAACCTGTCCAAAAGAAAGCCCCTCGTGCACCCCCTAACCAGAGACAGGAAGTAAGCGAATACTCTGAATCAGAACCAGGGGCACCCGAACCTACCCGTCGCCGGCGAGTAAGCCGATCGTCCAAGCGAAAAGTCACAAAACGTGTCACTCGAGATTCAACTATGGACGAGATTCTTGAAGCAAGTGATGTAGAACTGGATAACTCCGAAGTCAGCAATTCAGAAGATGACGAAGATTACGATGCTGCATTACGACGATTGACTGGATCAGATTGATTTCCAGCCCACCAAGGGACTTCGCCTTCAAGGCCGCAAACTTCGGTCGCAAATCGTTGCATGCTCGTACGATCTTTAGGTGTCAATCGATTCCTTACCTCGGAGCCGAAATACGTCTCCATCCTATCAACACTAAACCGCGTAACCTTTGCAGATTTTGCGATAACCTCCTGTCTAAACATAGGCTCATTCTCAAATCTAGATAGGGCGCTCTCAAGATCGGAAATAGCACGGCTCACCGCTGTAGTGTCCGCATCTTGTCGGGCGCAGAATACACCGAATACCATTGGCATCTCAGTTATGTCCAACCATTCATCTCCGAGATCCATTCGGACGAGTTTTGGCTGGAGGTGCGCGTGATGGATTGCACGATCACCAATCAATAGTGCTCCATCACATCGTTCAAGCATGGATTCTAGATTCGGCCCCATCTCTATGAGACGAGGTCGGAATCCGCGCTCAGATAGAAGCCATGGAAGTAGAGTCCTCGAAGTGGAGGAATCTGTAGGCACAGCAATATCCCTCATTTCCTCAACAGGACAATCACCAAACAGGAGCACAGAACCTACCCCCCCATCGGAGGCAATCCCAATGGAATCAATTGCACAAAGAGTGTCAGCATTTCTAGCTAGATCAGCCATTGGAATAGGTGCAATTAGACATTCACCACGTAGAAGATGCCCCGTCAACCACGAGGGAGGTGCGGGCAAAACCTTCCATTTAGAGTCGAGACCATGGAACAAAGGATCACAATTAGCGAATGATACACGACCTATGACATCTGTACGCATACTCTCACACCCCTTCAGCAACCGGCAATGCAACCCAACGATCATCGTCAGAAGGTGGCCTCCGGATATATCTTTGAAATCGATTGTAGATTGTGGAACGACGAATTGGAATCCCTCCTGCATCCTCAATGATTCGTGAAAGACGGTCAAGATCATCCTCAACAGAGGTCATACTCCCCGCTTCATGCATAATCTCCTCATGTCCGACTGTACCATCCACATCATCTGCGCCAGAGTTCAGAGCTATTGCTGCAAGTTTGTCTCCAATGTTCATCCTATACGCCTTGATGTGAGGTATATTGTCAAGCATAATTCTCGAAATTGCAATCATTCGAATTGTCTCTGAACCAGTAGATAACTGGGCCTGAGGTAGTCGGGACCGATCAGGGAGGAATGGGTAAGGCACAAAGCACTGGAATCCCCCGGTATCGTCCTGAAGTTGGCGCAGTCTATCCAAGTGCTGAATTCTATGCTCAGCACGTTCCACAGTCCCGAATAACATAGTACAGTTCGTAGGTAAACCAAGGTGATGTGCTGTTCGATGAATTTCGAGGTACTCTTCACTCGATTCCTTGCCATTACAAATGATGCCACGAATCTCATCATCGAGAATCTCTGCTCCACCACCGGGTAAAGAAGTCAAACCGGCCTCCTTCAATGTTGAGAGAACCTCGGCGAATGTCATTTTGCTCATCGAAGAAAGATGCTTGACTTCGACAGCAGTTAAGCACTTCATGGAAAGATGAGGGTGTGCTTCCTTTGCAGAACGAATTAATTCCGCATAATGCTCAACTGTCCAATCCGGATGGAGGCCTCCGACGGAATGTACCTCGTCGATACGGCTTGAAAAAGGCCTGATACGCGAGAGATATTCTTCGACAGATAACGCGTATGCATCCGCCGCCTTCCGTCCTCTACGAAATGCGCAGAAACGACAAGCAAGAACACAGATGTTAGTGGGATTAACATGCAGATTCGAATTGAAATAGACCTCATCCTCAAAGCGAGCCATTTTGATCGCCTTGCCCAGAATTCGAAGGTCGGTCAAATCTGATTCCAAAAGCAACTTGATACCCATATCGTTGCTTACTCGACCTTTTGACTCCAATTCTCGCGCCGCCTCAATAACGAGTGCGTCATCGATACCACCTAGTTCCTCGACGACGGTTGGAAATCGTCGACGCCAATCTGAGTGACCCTTTGCACCTAGCATTAGTAACAGTCATGGGTCGAGGCTGTGACTCATGAATCCTCGCTCATGCCTTTGGTTTTGGCCAGAAGAGTTTCCGTAGTTCCTCAGCGATAAACACAGAGGATGCTACCAAGAATACCACTAACCAATCAATGCCAGACAAAGGTACTGTCGCTACCATCTCCCCGACTCTGAATCCAGCCAACGGAGGAGACTGGACCATGAAAAGTAGCATCAGTGTAGAAATTCCAAAACTGACCGTAATCCACCTATTCGATGTTAATCCAAGACGGAATGCTGACACCTCGTTCGAACGGCAGTTCATGACGTTCATCAACTGGAAGAAGATGAATACTGCAAAGGCACTCGTTCTTGCAGATGCAAAACGATCTTCTGCATGATGAGTCCACCCTTCCTCATCACAATCACCCACCACTCCGAAGGCTGATTCTCCGAGTGGACCGGGTGAGCAAGGTGCATTCGTAATCATATCTCCACCTGCGAAGTAGAATACGCTAGCAGTTCCAATGACCATGATGAATCCAAGGAAAAGAATCAGGAAAATGTCAGGTGGTGTGGGTAGAGTCTCATCAATGGGTCTCGGCGGCTCTTTCATCACATCTTTTGTCTGTTCCTCAATGCCTAGAGCGACCGCTGGAGGCCCATCCATTAGGATATTGATGACAAGCAATTGAGTCGGAGTAAGGATGAGCCATTCTCCAGTCCAACCAAAGAATATTCCCGTAAATATGAGAAGCGTCACTGCGGCAACATTTGTACTGATTTGATAACGAACGAAATTTCGAATGTTCTGATAGATTCTGCGTCCTTGGTCCACAGCACTCACAATGGAAGAGAAGTCATCGTCCTGGAGTACCATATCCGAGGCATCGCGGGCAACATCGGTACCGCCTCTGCCCATTGAGATTCCAATATTGGATTTTGAAAGGGCGGGTGCATCATTATCTCCGTCTCCTGTCATCGCAACGACATGACCCTGCTTCTGAAGACGGTCGACAATTCTGAGTTTCTGATCGGGTGTGGTCCTTGAGAAGATTGCCACACGATCAAGAAGAGCATCCAACTCATCATCAGACATATCGCGGAGTTCGGACCCGTGAATGGATAGATCATCTCCCGAGAAGATTCCTATCTCTGCCCCTATTGCTTCGGCGGTTGACTTGTGATCCCCAGTAATCATGATGACACGAATCCCAGCTTCATGACAAGTTGCAATAGCCTGAGGAACCTCAATTCGCGGAGGATCGGAAATACCGACTATACCTAGCAAGATAAGACCCTTCTCTACTTCGTTGACATCATCGATTTCCTCGCCGTCATGAATCTCACGTGTCGCGAAACCAAGAATCCGCAATGCATCACCAGCATACTCCTCGTTAGCTTCACGGAAGCGTTGTAGCCTCTCTTCGGTCAAAGGAACAATTTCCCCATTCTCAACCGTCCGATCGCAAATCTTGGCAAGATTCCCTGCGGCTCCCTTCACAAAGAGACGGCGCTTGCCCTCAAACTCGTGAATTGTAGACATTCGCTTTCGGCTACGGTCAAACGGGAACTCTCGGAAGCGAGGATGCATTTTCCTGAAATCATCTACTGATGAATGCAGCTTCCAACCGAGAACTGCACATGCAGTGTCCGTCGGATCACCCACACCCTGCCAAACGGACCCTACCTGTCGCACGTTACTGTTCTGGGCAAGTAAAGCACTACCCATCATCCATCGGAACGCGGGTAGAGATGTCAGTTCAGCACGATCGGCCTCAGACACCTTTTCCCCGTTAATGTGGAGACTCCCATCATTAGGATTGAAACCACGACCTGTGACTTCATAGGAGATTCCGTTGAAGTGAAAACGACGTGCCGTCATCTCACCTGTAGTAAGAGTACCTGTCTTATCTGAACAAATGACAGTCGTGCTACCAAGTGTCTCGACAGCCTTCATCTTCCGAATAATGGCTCGATGTCGAGCCATGTTCCTCATACCGATTGACAAGGTGATAACAAGAATGATGGGGAGTCCTTCGGGTACGATTGCCACAAAAATTGCCACTGCAACAAGGAACTGTTCAGAAAGAACTGCGTAAAGATCATCTCCTCGCATCCCATTAATCAGGTAAGCTTTCCCAAGACTCAGCGTCACAATTAGCAATGCTGCGAAGATTGCGACGTATCCTAGGAATCGTCCAAGAGTTTCGAGCTTGATTTCGAGAGGTGTCTTAGGTGCTTCAACCTCAGCAAGATCTGCCGCAAGACGTCCTAGTTGAGTATTCATCCCTGTGCCAACTACAACGCCGCAGCCACGTCCAGAGGAAACCACAGTTCCCATGTGAGCCATATTCTTGCGATCTGCCAGCATCACGTCTTCGGAAAAGGATGAAATGACCTTTGCAACAGGATTTGACTCGCCAGTCAATGTTGCTTCATCGATAGCTAGATTGTGGGACTCAATAATGCGTACATCTGCAGGGATATTCATGCCTTCATCAAGGAATACCACATCTCCTGGAACGAGTTCCTCCGTAGTGACACGAACGTCCTTACCGTCCCTAAGAACCACACAGGACCCGACTAACATCTCCTTCAGACTGTCCATTGCCCTCTCGGCCTTCGCCTCCTGCATATAGCCGAAAATTCCATTCAAACTGAGAGCGATTACAATGAAAATCGGCGTACCTTTGTCCTCAGGGTCGAATATGAAGGCGATTGCAGCCGCAGCAAGAAGAAGGTATACCATCGGATCACGGTATTGATCAATGAGTTTCCATATCCAGTGAGTAGGAGATTCTTCGTCAAGTTTGTTGGGGCCGATTTCAGCTGCTCTTCGAAGGGCTTCGGAATCACTGAGGCCTTCCGGATTTGTGTCAAGCACTTCCAGTACCTCGTCGACACTCATCACATGCCAATTAGAGGGAGTGTCGGGAGCCATATCATGCTCCAAATCCTCGCCCATTAACCGCCCTAATCATATGGAGTATATCATTCTCCCCAAATCAAAATGATACGTAGATATCTTGAGGAGAATAGTATTCGGAGAAACATGGGGGACGGTCGAATCATCGAATTCGGCAATGATGGGAGCACTGTTCACGAACTCACCCTTCGAGCATTACTTATCGGTATAGTCCTCGGCGCCCTTTTGACTGCAGCCAATACATATCTAGGATTACAGTTAGGTATGACGGTTAGCGCTTCGATTCCAGCGGCTGTTCTGTCAATGATTATCCTACGTTCAATGCGCCTCAAGGACGTCTCGATTCTTGAAAATAATCTCGTTCAAACCATGGCAAGTGCCGGTGAATCATTAGCTGCTGGAGTGATATTCACTGTTCCTGCACTCCTAGTGATGGGTATGGAGATGCGTCTACTTGAGACATTCATCATCGCAGTCCTAGGTGGCGTTCTAGGCACCATGTTCACAATCACTCTTAGGCGTATTTTCATCGTCGAGGAGGCTCTACCATACCCAGAAGGCGTTGCCTGCAGAGAAGTTCTTGCCGCCGGTGAACGCGGTGGTTCTGGAATGACTGCAATCATCTACGCTCTCGGCCTTGGAGCAATGTATGGCTGGGTAACAAAGGGATTCAAGATCATCGGTAAGCACGGTGAACCACACCTTTCTGGTGCGATGGATTTCCTCGGAACACGCCTCTACATTGGATTTGAGATGAGCCTTGCACTTGTATCCGTGGGATACATCGTTGGAATCCGTATCGCGTCCTTCATCTTCCTTGGAGGTGTCATCGGCTTCGGCATCCTAGTACCAATTCTCGGAATCCTACAGGGATGGCCAGTTGGTATGGACCCTGCTGATGCCTTCATGGCACTATGGTCTCAACACATCCGCTTCGTTGGTGTCGGAGCAATGGTTGTGGGAGGCATCTACACTCTCTGGTCAATGCGTTCCACTATCGCATCTGGCGTCTCCAAAGCAATCAAAGGGGCAACCGACGATTCAGATTCGGTTGTTCGTAGAGAGGATCAAGACATCGACATTCGCACCACATTCTATGTCGCTGGTGTAATTGCAGTACTTACCTTCCTATTCTATTGGTACAGCATCGGTAGTATCATCCTCGCCTTTGTTGGCGCTCTATTCCTTACCGTCGCGGCGTTCTTCTTCAGTGCCGTTGCAGGTTACATTGCAGGTGTTGTTGGGTCCTCCAACTCACCCGTATCAGGGATGACAATCGCGACATTGATGGCTACATCACTCATTGTTTGGGTAGTTGGAGATTTAGCTCTAGGGCTTGAGACAGAGGAATTGATGTATGCTACCTTACTAATCGCATCTGTTGTCGCTGTGAACGCAGCAATTGCTGGCGACGTGATGCAAGATCTGAAGACTGGGCATCTTGTAGGTGCAACACCATGGAAACAACAGATTGGCGAAGTTGTAGGGGTTCTAGTCGGAGCAATGGTTGCACCCTTCACAGTGGTCCTCCTACACAGGGCATTCAGAATCACGAAGACGGCATGTTACGCTGACCCTCCAGCTATCGATGGTGTAATTCCGACCGATCCGAATTTAATTGTTGAAGCATGTAGTGGAGCACTACTCGCCCCTCAAGCAGAGCTCATCGGGGCAATCATCCAAGGTGTATTCGGAGGTAACATCAACCTACCCATGGTTACTCTCGGTTTCATCATCGCTGGCCTATTGATCTGGAAGAAACTCCCTGTAATGTCAGTTGCAATCGGCATCTACCTACCTCTTCAACTCTCATCGAGTATCATGATTGGCGGCATCATCGCCGCTTTCATGCTAGGCACCGCACGATTACGCACTGATGGTAACCTCATTGGAGAGATGTCGGAAGAGGCAGAGGTAGAGGTCAAGAAAACCCATGACCGCGGCGTCCTTCTCTCAGCAGGACTCATTGCAGGCGAAGCTCTAATGGGTGTCGTCGTCGCTTTGTTCATCGTCCTGTCAGATGTAGTAAAGCCACTCCGCCGTCCGGATGAATGGTTCTGTAGCGAGACCGGGGTAGACATCGAAGGTGCATCTTACTGTGCCGAACGCTCACTGGCGATACTACCCACTTGGATATCTGCTCTATTCTTCCTATGGTTTGTGTTCGTCTTTATCCACCTAGTCAGCCGTGCTCTTCCTCGAAAGGAGGAGGATGCTCTGCATGGTACACGACCACCCGGCTTCGACATGCCCGTCCTCGATCTTCTGCACGACTCCGTAGCCATCGTAGCCCAAGGAGGCCGAGATCTGGTTGATGCTGTGCGCGTAGATGATTCAGAAGAAGGATGAGAATTATCAAAGACCCTTCTCAGATGATAACTGACTATGACTGATGATACCCCGGAGTTCATACAGAAATCCGTGGATGAACTTGTAGATATTGCACGTGGTTGTCGGCGAGAAATTGTCAAGATGGTGAAGCGTGCCAATGCAGGACATCCAGGTGGAAGCCTTTCTGTTATCGACATCATTGTAGGATTGTATGGGCGCACTTTGCGCGCATCTCCAGCCGAACCAAAACACCCCGGGAGGGATCGGCTGATTCTATCCAAGGGTCACGCATCTCCAGCGATGTACGCTGCGTTGCATGCCTTCGATTTCCTCGATGAATCCGATCTCCATTCCTACCGTATGTACAATGGAATCTGCCAAGGCCATGTGGACTCGAAGTGGACACCTGGTATCGACTTCTCAGGGGGTAGCCTAGGCATGGGTCTCTCCTTCGGACTCGGCATAGCGATTTCTGGTCGACTGTCGGGTCGTGACCACCACTCATGGGTAATCCTCGGAGACGGAGAATGTCAGGAAGGAGAAATTTGGGAAGCGGCGATGGCTGCTGTTCACCATCGGTTAGAAAATGTCACAGTCATTGTAGACGTTAATGGGATTCAGAATGACGACTTCGTTGACCAACAAATGGTAATGGGCGATTTGTCCGCGAAATGGACTGCCTTCGGCTGGAAGGTTAGGGACATGAATGGTCACAATATGACTGAAATTTCTGAAGCAATTGAGTGGTCAAAAACCACCGTTGGCCCTTGCGCTATCTTAGCTCGAACCACAAAAGGAAAGGGTGTGAGTTTCATGGAGAACAATCCCTCATTCCACGGTAAAGCCCCTAATGATGAAGAATTTGAACTCGCAATGGAGGAGTTGGCATGACCGGTGCTGCAAGTCGCGACGGCTATGGAGCTGCTCTCCTTGACCTCGCGGAAGATGACAGGGTTGTCGTTCTTGAAGCGGATCTTGGTAAGTCCACCAAGTCATGTCTTTTCCGTGCGGAACACCCTCAACGAGCATTCTCGATGGGTATTGCAGAACAGAACATGATGCTCGTCGCTGCAGGACTAGCATCTACTGGATTGATTCCTTTTGCCTCTACTTTCGCAATTTTCACTGAACGTGGATTTGAACAAGTCCGTAATGGGATTGCTCGACCCGGATTGGTAGCGCACATTTGTGGAAGTCATGGCGGGATACATACGGGAACTGACGGTTCATCTGCACAATCCATTGAGGACTTAGGTATCTATCGAACTCTACCCAACATGACTGTTATGCACCCGTGTGATGCATCTTCAACACGTGCATTAACGAAAGCACTAGTGAATTACAGCTCACCATCCTACACTCGAACTGTCAGAAACAAGACAAGGGAAATCTACACAGATGATGAGGCGGCGAATTTAGAGATTGGTAGATTCTCTGTTCTTACTGAAGGCAGCGATGTTGCGATTCTAGCCTGTGGAGTTATGGTTCAAGAAGCGCTAGATGCCGCTGATACCCTCGCAGGTGAAGGTGTGCATGCAACTGTAGTCGATGTTCACACATTGAAACCATTCGATCATGATGAGATGAAGCGTATCTCTGAGAACTGTGGTGCTGTAGTCACTGCAGAAGATCACTCCATCATCGGTGGACTCGGGGGGGCTGTCGCTGAAAGCCTGACTGCGAACCATCCAGCCCCACTCGAACGCGTCGGCGTTGAGGACACCTACGGAATGAGTGGGCAACCCGCAGAGTTGATGGAACATTACGGCTTAACTGCTAACGACATCGTCGATGCTGCGAAAACTGCTATTGCACGACGAAACGTATGAGGCGTTCAGAGTTTGCAATGCCCTAATGAACGGGTAGTGGTTGGAAGAGAACAATGTCCGAGGATGACCCACTCCGTGATTTGCTGGATGGCAACATCTCAGCGGAAGAACTTGAGGCTATCCGCGCAAGCCCAGATCTTAGGAAACTCGCACTTCGAATGTACGGCGAATCTGTTCTTGAACTCCTAGGTGAGGAAATCATCCCTGAGGACGCATCAGACGAGCCAGATGTGGATCTTGAGATGGTAGAAGTCATTCCAGATATTGTCCCAGTAGTTCGGGCTTCAATCGATTCTGCATCCGCCCGTAAATCCAGTGCATCCACCTCATCCGGAAAGATGGGGCTTATGTCCACATTAGGAGGCATAGGTGGCCTTAGCATTGGACTTGCAAACATCTACTGGGGCCTCGGAAATGTCATCCCAACCTGTGCAGATACAGTGCACGACACCTGCGGGGTATCCCTCAAACTCAATTGGGCGAGCGCACACCTTACCGCCGACAAACTAGCCTGGAGTCCTGTAGGCACCTGGGGGATTCCAGACATGGTCCTAGTTGGCGCCAGTGCACTCCTACTGACCTTCAGCTTCATGCGACGTCGCTAATTGTGACTGCCCATCGCTTTCAGATGGTGGCCGATGCCCTCTTGGTCTGAAAGTAGACCACCAAACTCCACGAAGAATTTTCTTTGCAACGGAGAACCCTGTACGTATGGACCGTATAGGGTGGTAAACAGCTCGTATTGGATTACCAGTTCCTTTCAATGGATGATGCAATTGCTTGAGAAGCCCCTCGGGGATATATTCGTCAACGCCATATTCTTCGGGACGGCGATCTTTTGGCATGTAGTAAGTACCGAACAGGATATCCCAAAATGGAAGAAAACCACAGTAGTTTGACCAATGAGCATCCTCATCGTTTGCATGATGCCAGTGATGGAACTCAGGTGTCTGAATAATGCTGTGAAATGGTCGAAGCCTCCAACTAATGTTAGCATGTAGGAATATTCCTGAGATGAGTTGAATCACAGCAATAATTCCACTCATCTCAGGATCGAATCCTGCTGCTATGAGGAAGATAAATCCGGGAGCAATGAGGGCGAAATCGAATGGATGAACTCGAAATCCACTCACCCAATCTAGGTGCTCAGGTGAATGATGAATGGAATGAAATCGCCATAACTCCGGAACCTCATGGTACCAGCGATGCGCCCAGTAAACAAAGAAATCGAATAACACGAAAGCAACAATTGCCTTGAAAGAGGCAGGAATCATCTCAACCAACGGTCGAACAAGAAGACCCGGAACCCAAGCAAAAGAAAGAACTGCAATTACAACGAATATGACCGCACCCAATGCATTCAACAGGGGAGAAGCTAGGGCGTAAGTAAGATCTAACTTCCACTTGGGACGACGGATTGCTTGACCCTTATGTCGTGGAAATATCTTCTCCATCGGCACCACAAGTACGAATAAAACAATCACTGAAAATAGTGATTCATACTGATATCTCCAAAGTGAAAATCCAACAATAAGGAGAACAAAGGCGCGTAGTAATATCTCAATCGACCATGAAGAATGAGATTCTAGGACCTTTACAACTTCGTCCCCTGAAGGGAGATTGCTAGCAGTAGAAGGAGTGCCCACGTAAGAAGAACTCAAATTACAATATTTCAGTAATACCCAAATCTGCATCAATACATTCGAGCAAGATGCTGGCGCGTCGTAGTCATTTCACCTGTAACGATACAGGGCTTCGGCTCCTCAAAGGGCTCCAACGCTTCACCGAGGAGAGTCAGTCCAGATGACTTCTCAAGCACCTCAGCATCAGCATCAGTTCCACAAAAGGCAACTTCAAAGATCGAGTTTTCACCCTCTAATTCGCTGAGATCTGTCACAGATCGTACAATGGAATTGCGATGCTCTTCAGAAAGGCCAACCAGAGTAGACTGAATCTCAGCAAGTTCAGAACGAACTGCAGATTCGATATCAGAAAGTGGAATTGGTTGCTTGCCACCAGTTCTACGAGCAGCGAAGGCGTTGCCATTCTCTACATCACGTGGACCAATGTCAAGACGAAGAGGTACACCCTTGATTTCCCAGTCATAGTACTTCTGCCCTGGACGGACATCGCGATCATCGACATGGGTTCTAATTCCGATTGCTTTCAATCGATTATTGACTTCATGTATTGTCTCCATGACAGCCTCTGTCTTGTGAGCTGCAACTGGAATGAGAACCACTTGGATAGGTGCCATTGAAGGTGGCATGATTAGGCCTGCGTCATCACCATGCATACCAACAACAGCGCCTAGTAGGCGCTCAGACATACCATAAGTAGTCTGATGACAGTACTTCGTAGTCCTATCTTCTGCTTCATAGGTCAGATCAAAAGCTTGTGCCCATTGATCACGATAGTGATGGCAAGAAGCAACCTGAAGCGTGCGACCATTGGGCATGATTACATCGATTCCGATTGTGTACCATGCCCCTGGGAAAGTATCCCAGACAGGACGGCGTGAGGCGATGTAGGGGAGGCCAAGATCATTCATGATATTCGCGACAATCTCGAGGTCTTCCTCAATCTGACGAGTGGCATCCCCCTCATCTACATGAGCGGTGTGGGCTTCAAAGAAGTGGATTTCACGGACACGTATGAATGAGCGAGTCTGCTTCGTCTCGTATCGAAATGTATTGACAATTTGATAGGTCTTCAAAGGCAAATCCGCATGACTACGAACCCAAAGTGGAAACATAGTATACATCGCCGTCTCAGAGGTAGGGCGCAGAAACATGGGGACATCGAGGTCATTCTCTCCCGCATGTTTGACCCAATAGACCTCCTTCTTGAATCCAGCAAGCTCCTCATCCATACGAAGTTCGGATGGATCCACTCCAGCCTCACGTGCTGCCTTAAGGAGAGCAACGAGACGATTCTCCTTCTCCAAAAGATCCTCGGGAATAAGTAATGGAAAGTGGACTTCGTCATGACCAGTCCTTTCCATCTCTGCATGCGTTAGCGCATCGATACGCTTCATTGCCCGCCAACCGTAAGGGCGCCAAACATCCATGCCCTTGATTGGGTACCTCTTATCCACGAGGTCTGCAATCTCAACAATAGCCGGATACCAGGCGTTGAAATCCGCCTTTGGAGGGATACCTCGCTTCGCCTTGTCGTGGTTAGCCATCATTCCGAGGCCTAGGACGCTGAACTTCAACCCTGCGCCAAAAGTAGGCCATCAATGGCTACAACGATGGATTCGACATCTGCGAGTTCACTCACCTCGTCCTTCGTGACCCAGAGAGCACGTCTTCCATCGCCCTGAACCCAAGATATGTCGTTCGCGACTACTGCAGAGACACCACTCCGTTCAATCTGAGAGCGAGCGGCCTCGACAAGTGCCTCGTCGTCGTCACCCGACAAGAGTTTGAATCCAACAACTGGGCCGGCATTAGATCCTCGTTTCTTACCTAACCAAGATACCATGCCATCGATAATCTTCGGAAACGGAACCAATTGGAGATCCAGAACATCATCCGAGGATAACTTACCAGAGAAGGACTCCTTCATCACATGATCAGATATGGCTGCTGCACTGATCACCGTATCGATTCCAAGGTCATCATTCTCGATTAGATCCTTTGCCCAACACTTCATTGAAGCAGCATCGGGTGAATAGATGACCTTGAATCGTGAATCATCAACATCAAAAGAGGTCCGACCAGCAAGGATGGTAACTCGATGACCAAGGCGGTGTAAGCCATCACAAATAGCGAAGCCAGTATGACCGGTACTCCGGTTTGTCACTACTCTAACATCATCAATCGAAGATTCGGTTCCACCGAGAAGAACGAGAACATTTCGATGATTAAGAGTGCGATTAAGATGGTGGGCAAACTCAGCTACGATACTAACTGGGTCTGGCTGCTTCCGCCTACCTTCCTCGGAGGGTGATACCAAAACCTTCGCTCCCCGAACAGCGACTTCCTTGAGAAGATCTTGAGTCACTGCATCGTCGAAGAGGTCATTGTGCATCGAAGGGACTACCATGACAGGAGTTCCGTTCCCGGTCGCAGCCGACATTGCCATCACCAAAGGTGAATCCATGACACCGTTCACATGTTTCGCCAAAGTATTCCTGGTAGCAGGTGCGACTAATAGCCCATCGTAGCCATCGAGTTGGGCCATATCTCCGTCCCATTCTACATCGACATTAGCTTGGGTTGCCCATCGAACTGCGAGGGGGGAAATTACCTCAGTCGCTGCTCGAGTCATAATCACATGAATCTCAGCCCCATGCCTGCGGAGTTCCCGTGCTAATCGAACTGTCTCGACTGCTGCAATGCCGCCACTAATGCCGAGGAGGACCTTGCGCCCTTCGAGGGAATGCCCCTTCAGAACGACGTCGACGTCCCGAGGCATAACCAGCGGACTAACTCCGCCCTCAATAGACCGTCGATGGCCAAGACTGATGTCTCGGCACCGATTCAGATGTGTATGGATGGCCTCCACTCAATGGACGAACAGATGAGGAAAGCCCATCGTCAACAGTCCCTTTTCATCGCATTGAATGGATTCACGTCTGCATGGGTACTAGGTTCGATGCATGAGATGATGGTAATGCTTGGGTATGCATTCGCTGCATTTCATGCTGTTGCTGCGGTGCTATTCTCAAGAAGAGCGAATCTGGTCGTAATGAGGATTGGTCAGTTATCCTATGTCCTCAGTTCAACCGTTCTCTTCCTCTTTGGAGTACTTTGGATATCCAGTGGATTGCTCCTCGATGGGGCCCTACTCCTCATTCTCGGAATTTTCGGTGTCATCCGCACGCGCAGGATTGAGGACCCGAGATATCGTTCATGGTATACCTCCGGATCGACGGGACTAGCTCAGAGTATGCTTGCACGTTCCAATGAGGTAATCGCTAGTTGCCCATCGTGTACGAGTCTGCTTGCAATTGTCGTTGAGCAAATGACAGCAAATGACATCTGTCCACACTGTGGTCAACCTCTTGTTCCATCCGCACTAAGCGAAGCAGAACAGGAATAATCGCTCAACGAGAAGCAAGGGTTAGCGAGGACCACATGTCTGTGGGCACTTCCATAGATAGACGCAGTCCACCAAGAGCACCAAGCATTACGGGGTCATCCACAACCTGAACCGTGCAATCACCGATATCGCTAAGGCGATCTTCAATCATAATATTCAGGCCCTTGATACCAGATCCGCCACCAGCAAGAACCATGTTGTTACGGAACTCGTTGTGGAACTCAGGGTTACTTGAGGAAATCAATGCCTTCACATTAGCAACGATTGGGTCCACAATTGACTCACAGGCCTTCTGGATACAATCGGTGATATCTAGTGACATCGCCTTTCCTTCAATACTGAAGTCGACAACTACCGGCGCATCAGGCATTGCTGTGCGAACGAAGGAATACTGCTGCTTCCAGCGGCGCGCCATGTCCTTTGTAACCTGTGCACCAGCGTACTTCTTCTGGACCTCTTCGATGAGAGTGTTATCGATATGATCGCCTGCATAACTGGTATGCATCTGATCATCAGGACCAGGAATAGTCCCGTATACTCTAGCGATATCACAAGTTCCTGCACCTATGTCGATGACGATTGTGTGACCTATCATGTCGAGTGCGTAAGCAACCGCGAATGGCTCAGAGATAATCATGGCAGCATTAACGCTGCCAGATGCAGCATCGAAAATTGCTGTCTGATCAGTAAATGATGCTTCAGCTGGAGCACCGATTACGGCGACGACGGTGTCGTAATCTTCTGGGTCACCAAGGTTAATGAGATGATTAATGAAGTGTGCAATGAACTTCTTGTCCTCAGCTGTATCCTTAATCACGCCATGCTCAAGAGGACGGTATAAGTTCAGAGCAAGACGGTTCTTCAGCGCCTCTTCACCAAAGAGCACGTCCTTACCCAACATGTTACGAGCAATCGGGTCCTTTGGAGTGCCAACAACCGTGAGGACCTGTTCCTCATGGCCAGCACTCGAAGTTAATACGGAACGGAAAGTTCCGAGGTCGATTCCAATGTATAGGTCGTTGTCTCCAGCCATGTATCCATCACCTTGGATGTTAGGCTATGTGTGGCAGTATATGAACAGCACGACGTGGTTAGACCCATGACTGACACGGCTCACACCACCATCCGCCGTGGTCGGGAAGGTAGGTAATCATGCCATGACATGCAGGACACTCTTTGATGACCCCGTTGCCGAAACGATTGATGAGAAGTTGCAGGTGCTGCTCGTCCGTGATTCCAAGATTAGACCTCATAATCCAAAGAAGTTCATCTTCTGAAGGTGTGATCACACCATCATCAAGAACAAGTCCAAGCATCTCACGGTAGTCCTCAATCGTCATCATAGCATCTACATCGATGACGCGGCCATCCCGTTCAAGGAGCATATTCTTGCCACCAGGATCATCCACGAAGATTACAACGCTTCCGGGGTTGATGCTAGCATCACGTGGCTCAAACACGATTGTATCATCCACACCCTCTGCATGAACGATTGTGGATCTGCGATTGATGATAGAAGCAATGTTTCGGCATGTGTCAGGGATTGTACGACCAACACGCCAACCTCTATCGTCGCGAGCATCCATACTGTAGAACTCCGTATCCTGCCCAGGGTATTCGATACGGATTTCCTCGCCACCGTCGAACTCATTTCCAAGTACTGAGATGATAGCGAGGTCTGTTGCAACGATGTTATCCTCTCCATCGAAGGAAATCATCAGTGGCTTACGTTCCTCTTCAGCTGCGTTGAAAGTCCCCGCTAGACCATCTATCCACTTATCCTGCAAACGGCCGAGAGTCGCTTCTTGCTCATTACTCAATTGAGATTCGATACCAAGGACGCCACGAAGACTTCCCTTCTCAAGTTCTTGCTTGAACTCCTCGACCTTCTTCTGCTCATCATGGATCGTCTCACGTTTAGGACCGGAGGATGCAGCGTTAGGATCAGGCCATTCGTATTCGCATCGAACGCACTTAAGGTAGCCTTGAATGCTCGACGGTTGAGCATCTCCTCCACATCGAGAACAGTCACCCTCCTCATCGACCTGAAGATTCTTCGTCGCCTCTTCTCGACCACGGCGGTTGAACATCAGTGGACTACATGAGGCGGCGCACATAGGCGTTGCGCAACATCAGATGCGCTCGAGAACTGTCGCAATTCCCATCCCGCCCCCAATACACATAGTTGCTAAGGCATATCTGCCACCAGTTCTCTTGAGAAGGCTGGCAGATTTTCCCATGATACGCGCACCAGAAGCGCCCAAAGGATGTCCAATGGCAATGGCTCCACCATCCAAATTGATTTTTTCCACAGGTAGATTCAATTCACCTATACAAGCGATTGATTGGCTTGAGAACGCTTCATTCAATTCGATGACATCAAGATCATCCACAGTCAGTCCAGCACGACTGAGAGCAAGTCGAGTTGCAGGGATTGGACCAAGTCCCATCTCATCAGGATGGACGCCAGCTACTGCTGCAGAGACAATACGTGCCATCGGATTGAGGCCATGTGAATCAACTGCATCCTTTGAGGCAATCAAACTAAAAGATGCTCCGTCGGTTAGTGGAGAGCTAGTCGCCGCTGTAACGACGCCATCCTCCATGAATGCTGGCTTTAGTCCAGCCATGGCTTCTAAAGAAGATTCACGCATACAACCATCGACATCAACGCCGTAGGTTACATCTGATGAGCAAATTGTAGCGACCTCGCCGTCTAGAAAGCCTTTCTTCTTCGCAAGAATGGCCTTCTGATGACTAGCGAGAGCAAACTCCTCTTGACGCTCCCTAGAAATCGAATGGCGTTCTGCAACATTCTCTGCCGTGAGCCCCATGCTGATGTAAGCATCAGGCATAATTTCCTCAAGGAAAGGCGAGGGGGAACGATTGAAGCCACCTCGCTGAATACGACTCATCGATTCAACACCTCCGCAGAGGAACAAATCACCCCATCCACGTGCAATCATTCCAGCAGCAGTATGCATCACCTGCATAGATGAACCACATAGTCGATTTGTGGTCATCCCGGAAAGGTTAGGGGGGCCTTTGAGGTAGTGTGTAACAATCCTCCCAATATTGAGTCCCTGCTCACCCTCGGGATAGGCGCAACCAATCATCACATCATCAAGATCAACAGGGTTCACACCTGTGCGTTTCAATAAATCGAAAGCGACCTGCCCTGCGAGATCATCTGGACGAACGTCCTTCAGCACCCCCCGGTGTGCACGAGTGAAGGGAGACCGGACGTAGCCACAAATGTAGGCGTCCATGACCTTGGGGCCACACCGCGTCGAATGAATATGCCGAAGAAAGTCAAGCGAAGTCATGCAATCGTCTTATCTATGGCCAAGGATTCGCAGGATTCGTTACCATGATTCGTGAATGCAACGTCCACGGCTACTTCTCTGATGACAATCTCTGCCCAGTATGCAATTCCGAAGGGAAATTCATCATGCGCACGGGCGAAAGAGAAACTCTAGGTCGGCGCCTCGCTCGAGTATGCAGACACGACCCGGACCGTTACGGTCTCGAAATGGACATCAATGGCTGGGTAGATATCCGCGAATTCGTAGAGGCTCTACGTGACAAGGAGCAGCGACGTTTCGGCCGCTGGTTACGCCAACACCACATCAAGGCCGTCGTTGAGTGTGATGGAAAGGGGCGGTACGAGGTCCGCGGCAACACAGTTCGTGCAACCTACGGACACACCGTTGAGATTGAACTCGACCTACCTACCGACAATATCCCAAACGCTCTATACTTCCCCTGTGGGGACGACGAACTCGAGGTCTTGATGGATATTGGCCTACTTCCAGGCGACCGCAGCCATGTCCACCTCTCTCAGACCATCGACAAGGCAGTAGAAGCAGGCCGTCTTGGAGGCAAGAAACTCAAGCGACCCATTATTCTCGAGATTGATACAGCTCGCATGATTGCAGACGGAGACTCAGTATGGCGCGCAGGGACCACAGTATATCTCGCAGAGAAGGTCGCACCACAGTACCTCGACCGGATCGAAGAAGATCACGATGATCTCGCCCATCACGTAGCACAGTGGGACGAAGAGGAATGAGCCTCAAGGCTTGTGACCGCAGGCCGGACAAAACTCAATGTCAGCCTCTAGCGGGGTTTCACACTTAGGGCAGCCATCACCGTCTACACGCTCAACAGGCCTAGATTCAGCAGCCTCAATTAGGCGTGCTGATGAATCAACTTCCTCGAATACGCGACTCTTGAGTTCCTCCCTGATTTCGACTGCTGCAGAGAAGTCCAATGCCTCTTGAAGTGCAGCATCTATTCGCACCCGAACACGTTCCCGTTCATCGGGATCTGCGATCCCGTCGAGGTCATTTCTACGCGCCTGTAGGTATCGCCTGAACTCGTCGATGGTGGGCGCCATACCCTGCCGAACACTGTGGAACGGATGAATCTGTGTGCACACCATCATCAATGAGCAATTCCTGGGAAGGTCATGGTCGAGATACAACGAGCCGTCATCAAGCTCGGCGGAGGCCTCATCACTGTGAAGAATGGCATTTGTGAACCAGACCATGATTCAATCCAAATTTCGACAGAAGCAATTGCTCAACTTGTCAACCAAGGTTGGCAGATTGCGCTCGTGCACGGTGCCGGTTCCTTCGGTCATGCGAAATCGAAGCGATGGAAATTGAACGAAGGGAAAACCGAAGTTGACCTTGGAGAAGAAGACGGGATTTCAACTCAAAAGGAGGCTGTTCATGCTGTTCGAAAAGACATGATCATCCTCAACAAACTAGTAACAGATGCTTTGTCTAATCATGGGATTAAATCGATTACGCATCACCCTCATCGATGGGCAAACGGTACAGGTGCAGAATTCTCAGGTAACCTCGACTTCCTTGGTGAGGCGTATGTAACCATCACACACGGAGATGTTGTAGATGTTGGACACGACGGATTCGGAATTCTCTCTGGAGATGACCTCATGTTACGTATTGCGACGGAATGGGAGGGAGTCAAATCCTGTATATTCTGCCTCGCTGATTGTGAGGGAATTCTTACACATCCCCCTGGTCACCCTGACGCCACGCTACTCAACACATGGGATTCATCCATCGGATTCGGAGGCCGACACGAATCCGAAATCGATGTCACAGGAGGCATTGATTACAAGGCCCTCCGCGCAGCAAGTATCGCAGAAATTGTACCCCAAGTTTGGTTCGTCGATGGACGATATTCCTCCCGCATTGTTGATGCGTGTAATGGGTTGGAGACAATCGGCACACGCATCCTCAAATCTCCCGTTCGATTATAACCCGGGAACAACGCAGATGAAAAAGAGGGAGTCAACATGGCTGGTGACGTGCTTGAAGGCGAGGACCCTGAACAAGCAGACATGATGGATGAGATGTGTATACTCGTCGATGAGGGGGACATGCCCATCGGATCAGCTAGCAAGTTAGATTGTCACCGGGGTGCAGGCTTGCGTCATCGCGCATTCTCAGTTCTGATTTTTGATGAACAAAACCGCCTACTCCTCCAAAAAAGAGCCAGTGACAAAATCACCTTCCCAGGCGTCTGGGCGAACTCATGCTGCAGCCATCCACTAGATATCGAAGGCGAACGTGAAACAGATGATGCCTCAGGTGTCAGGAACGCTGCAGTGCGAAAGATGGAACAGGAATTAGGCATCCCCATAGGCACTATATCTCAGGAATCTCTTCAATTCGTCACTAGGATGGAGTATGAAGCACGTATGAATGAGGTCTGGGTTGAACACGAAATCGACCATGTTCTCGTAACTCGGGCAAATGTCGAAGTGAATCCTAATCCGAACGAAATTGATGAATGTCGTTGGGTAACTCAAAACGAACTTGAGGATATGGTCAAGGCACACAACGCTGGTGAACTAGTCATAGCACCTTGGTTTGATCTAATTCGGATTAATCTACTGAAAGATTGGTGGAACGACATAGATGATATGTCGAAACATGTTGATGGAGTCATTCATCGTTTCATCAAAGAAAGGCCAGATCGAGCAGGACTCTCGATGATGGAGCGGCACAGGGTTGCAGCGGAGCAATGTATCGCTCGAGCTATCGAAAAGAGCACTGAGCCACGCCTCGCTGGCGCCATGATGCACCTCATCGAGGGTGGCGGAAAGCGACTTCGTGCAGTCCTCCCGAGCCTTGTCGGCGAAGCTGTAGGACATCACCACGCAGGACATCACGACCTTGGAGCCGCCATTGAAATCATTCACAACTTCACACTCGTCCATGACGACATAATGGACAATGATCCTATTCGAAGAGGAAGACCCGCAGTACACATTGCTTACGATATGCCCACTGCAATCAATGCAGGTGACGCAATGCTTGCCCTCGCCTTCGAGATGATTGCGGAATCCAAGGACATTAGAGGTGATATGATGCGAGACCTAGTGCGAGTAATTGGGCGCATGGTACGAAATGTCTCGGAAGGCCAACAGATGGACATGGATTTCGAGAATCGAGAGGACATGGTATCCGAGGAGGAGTACTTACAGATGATTAGCGGTAAGACTGCGGCCATGTTTGAGACCTGTGCATTAACTGGAGCGATGCTTTCAGGTGCTTCCAATGAAATTCAACAAGCTTGCCGCATGTGGGGCCTTGAGACTGGACTTTGCTTCCAATTGATGGATGACATAATCGACATTACGGGTGACACCGAAACACTCGGTAAGCCAGCTGGGAGTGACGTATTGGAAGGGAAGCGTACACTAATGGCGATACATGCACTCAAGCAAGACCCTGCTGACCTACCTACGTTCCATGCAATCTTTGGAAAGGGAGAATCAGGCAAAGACCTACTCCCGAAAGCGATTGAGGAGATGAATTCTGTCGGATCAATCGAGTACGGACGGAATCGTGCGATGGAGCATCATTCCGCAGCCCATATTCACCTCCGGAATCTCGAAGTCTCAGAGGCAAGAACTATTCTCGAGAATCTTACTGACTGGCAACTAGAACGCATGTCCTGAATTGGTGCAACCTACACATTCATTTGCTTGAATCATGTGTTTAGAGTATGACCCGATATTTTGCTGCCATCGTCCTTTTTTTCCTCATGGCTCTCATGCCTCTAGCAGGATGTGTCAGCCAGAATAGTGACATCTCAGAAGAGAACGATACGACTGTAATCAGTGATAATTCGATTGTCGTTGAACCCTCTCCTGTCGATGATGTCACCACAAATGGTTCAGCTACCGGAGGAGGCGCTAGCAACGTAACTTACGCCGGTTTCCTAGATAATTCAAGCATCAATGGGTTTAGGATCAATCCGATCGAGAACTATTCCGCTATCCACAGGACACAAAATGAAAACAACTGCACCATGGGGCACAATGACTGGATAGGCAATTGGAGCGAACCTTGGTGTGTGAGAGATTATGCGGCTATGATAGCAGAAGCGGACGGAAATATCACACTAGAAAACGGAGAACTCTGTTTCACAGTTGATACCGAGTCAGATTGTATGAATATGACCGTCTCAAACCGAGTGGCATGGGTAGAGCGTATCGACCCAATGCAGAATGATCCCGATCTCAGTCTTTGTTTTGTATACGTTCAGAGTGAGGCTTTCACCCCATCATATGCCTACAACCTTAGCGTCCATGCTTATGATGAAAACGGATCATACATGCGGATTGAATGGGATGCATTGTGGAACGATTCTGCCTACGTGGCTTGGGAAAACGAGCGTATCAGTGCTTACAATTCAGAATCAGGGAACATCCCAAGCTGGTGCACAAACCCACGATTTGACGATTATTATTGGGCTAGTCAAGTCGTTGACGAGTAGTTACCTCAACCGAACCTGAAAGTGTAATCTGCACCTAAATCTAACAAGTTAACCTGCTTAGCGGCTTCTACAACATCACCGTCTTCCCACCAATCAACGGCTATGAAGGTGGGTCTTTTTCCATGATTCTCTATACATTCGATGGCCCTCTCAACTATGAAATCAACATTGTTTACTTCACTGGATCTTGTAGGGTCCGATAGCCCAGCCTGATTGTTTAGCCAATTATTCATGTGAAATACTGGTTGATTAGAATCTCCACGTAATGGGTCACAATTCATCGATGAAGTATCGTCATCCCCATAACTAGTCGTCCAACTATGAGTCAAGAAATCATGGAAGTATGGATGCGCTGAATCATCTGATTGCTCCCAAAATACAACCAATCTTTTCTCCATATTTATCATCTCATTCAATGTGGGCCATTCTGCGTTCATTTCGTGAATATACATCTGTTCTGTAAGGCCAACGTCATCAAAAATTTCTTTCAGGTGGTCGCCTTCAACGTGATTTTCGATAAGTAAAGTCACGATGTCACGGTCTTCACTTTCCATTTCTGATTCTAATTTGTTTAACCAATTCCAAGGGTCGACAGCGCCATAGGTGCATGGACTGAAACCTCTATCTGAATCTCCGTGACAGAACCTGACTTGTGATGCACTTTGGTCTACCGTTGTCAAATAATGTGTGTCGAGCATGAACGCTCTAATTCCAGCATTCCATTGTGCTTCAAATCCCGTCTGATGATTACTGGCCGGATAGTAGATATTGTCATCATGGGTTGAAAATGAGTTATGAGTTTCAGGGAATGTGACTTGGTCATAGGTTCTTTCGCAAAGCATAACCAATCCATTACAAGTTGTAATCTCTAAGAATTGGTAGGCATCTTCTACCGAATCATCGATTTGATCGGGATTCAAATTAAGACAACCAGGTAGCGTAACAACCGAAAGGATGAGGAGAATCATCCCAACCTCACGCTGACGCATATAGTTCGCATAGGACACAATCAATTGAACGTCTCGGCGATTGAGTCAGGAGGATTCTCCTGGACTAGCTGCTCAGAGTCCAAAAGTGAATCCGGATTTTACCTTCTCAGTAAGTTGAGGGATGACTTCTCGATAGTCACCAACGATAGCTGCATCCGCGGACTGGAGCATCGTGCAGGATTCATCTGTATTCACTGCAATGATTCGTTCACTGTCCTTCATGCCAGCCATGTGCTGAGGTGCACCACTAATTGCAATTGCAATGTAAACTGGAGGGCGAATACTCTGGCCCGTCTGGCCAATCTGGCGTGTGCTAGGTGCATGGCCTGCATCAACAGCAGCTCGACTTGCCCCCCATTCTGCATCCAATCCCTGCTCCTTGAGAGCATCGACAAGAGCGTGAATCTCTCGGAATCCAGTCTGGCCACATGGGATTCCACCAGCGACAACAATCTTGCAGTGCCCTAGATCAACACGTTCTCCCCCGCCTCTCCGGACATCCATCACCTCGACAGAGAAATCACCATCTTGCCAATCAGGAGTAAAGGCCTCCACATCGCCAGTTCTTGATGAATCAGACACAGGAGCAACGAAAATTCCTGGACGGGCTGTTGCCATTGCAGGAGCCCACAACTGTTCAGGATTCGACATGATACAGGCTAGTTTCGATTCACCGAAGGAAGGGCGATGAGCTTCTAGCATGTGTGTTGTAACGGATTTTGTCTTACGGTGATAAAATGGTCCAACGCTTAGTTTCGTACAATCTGCGGTGACGCCTGCATCGACTCGGCTCGCAACCCTAGGTGCAAGATCACGGCCAGTCGTGGTCGCACCCATGAGGAGAATTTCAGGACGATGAACATTGGTCAGATAATCTGAGAGAGCGCGAGCATATGGCAGGGTTGTGTAGTGCTCCAATCGTGAATCTTCAACCACGATTACCTTGTCTGCACCGAGTGCGATAAGATCCTGAGGAGCATCCCCCACAGAGTGATGAATGAGAATGGCAGAGAGGCTTACGCCCAGGTGGTCAGCCATTTCACGACCAGGCCCCATTAGTTCACGACCAACGTTGAGTAGATGTCCATCTACCATTTCTGCGAATACCATGACTCCTTCTGACGAAGTAGCATCACTGAACCTCTGAACAGTTGCATCTTCTGGCCAGTCGCTCATTGCCATCCCTCCACGATACCAATTAAGCCCGCTGTATCAGTCACCTGTAAATCACGAGAGGCTTTCTCTACCTTAGGAGCTGCAGCAACGATTGTCGGCGAACCAGCAAGGCCAATCTTAGTACCTTCTAATTCAACATCATCAGCGGAAAGGAGACGGAATATTGGTGCTCCTTCCTTGAACATGTCTTTACCGCGCTTGTCCTTAGTCACGTGTTTCTTGACCGAGACGGCAGCCTTCATATTACGGCCACGAAGAGGAGCTGCTGTCGGTGCAATAGAGAGCATACAAGGCAATGGCATACTGAGATCCATACTACCTCCTTCAACGATTCTTCGAACATTTGCTGAACCATCTACAAACTCACAGGTCTCTACAAGAGTGACCTGAGGTATACCAAGGTTCTCGGCGACCTGACTTGGTACGTGCGCTGTATCTCCGTCAGTAGTTTGACGGCCCCCCATGACAACCCAGTCATTGCGTTCCGAACCGTAACCAATATGCTTGAGCGTGCCCGAAAGAGCATACCCCGTAGCCCAAGTATCTGAACCACCGAGTTTTCGATCTGAGAGGAGGACTGTTTCGTCCACTCCACGTTCCATCGCGGTGATATGAGACATCTGAAAATTGGGAGGACCCATGGAGACAACTACGACGCGCCCCCCGTAGGTGTCCTTCATTGAGAGTGCCATCTCAAGTGCATGTTGGCAATCCTGATTGATCTGACTTGGAGCAGATGCGCGGTCCAATGTACCTTCAGCGGTAACACGCATCTCCTTCGGCTTAGGGACCTGTTTCAACAGCACAACAAAATCCATCATCACCACTTCCCAATCGGAATATCTGCAGCCATCTGAAACCGGCATTTGAACTCTATGCATTCAGAATCCGTGCCTCAAGTCGCGACAAGGGCAATCCACGCGACACCTCCGAAGACAACCACATCGAGAATCGCATGACACGCCCAACCGGGCCAAATGGAATCATGGCGATGGTAGAGGAAGGAAAACGCCGCTCCCCCTATACCAACAGCGGAAGCAGCGAGAAAGGCAATCCAAATCGACGGGGAAACGAGTGCTACTGCAACAAAATGATGGAGAGTGAACGCAGAAACAGATATCGCTCCAACTCGAATTGGATTATCTCCTATGAGGGCTGTCGCCTGATTCGTGATGAACCATCGATACACATACTCCTCTACCACACTATTAATGAAAACCCAAAACAGGATTGCAGCAATCACTTTCGGCCAAGAATCGAGGCCGACTTCTCGAATCGAAACGCCCATCTCGACGAGATCGATGTGAGGTCTTGCTACAAGGAAAGTTACGAAGAGGACTGCTGAAAGTCCCCCGCCAAGTAGAACACCCTCCACCCATGGCCGCAAACCTGAACCCTCTCCAAGAGGTGAGAATCCAAATTCACCCTGATCGAACCGCCGATGCCAGAATGCTGGGAATCCTACAATCCACACCTTACAAATCATCCAGATGATTAGCCCAATTAGAGCATATACAGCAACATCCGATTCCGCAAGAATACCATTTGCAAGAACACCTATTGATGGAGCAGGGATTAGAAGAAATAAGGCCCACATCGGCTTTTTCGGACGAGTATCCATAATTTTCATCAATGCTTGGAACCCTTTCAACCATCCGCATTACAATGGGGCAATCGTCATAGACGGAACCTAGACATCCGCGGGCATGACAACTCAAACCCCTATACGAGTTGCCGTCACTGGAGCGGCTGGAAACATCGGATACGCCTTGTTGTGGCGGATTGCAAGTGGCGATTGCTTTGGATCCAATCAGCCAGTAATTCTCCAGTTACTGGAGATCCCTCCAGGTATGCAGCGACTTGAAGGCGTGATCATGGAACTGAGAGACTCAGCATTTCCATTGGTTCATGACATTGTAGGCACAGATAACGCAGAAATTGCATTCAACGAAGCTGATGCAATCTTCCTTGTCGGATCACGACCGAGGACTAAGGACATGGATCGATCCGATCTTGTCGCTGCCAATGGGCCCATCTTCGTAGGTCAAGGCAAGGCAATTGATGCTGTAGCATCTCGCAAGGTGAAGGTGATTACTGTTGGTAATCCGTGCAATACCAATGCACTAATCGCCTCTGCAAATGCACCAAGCATCCCTCCTCGACAGTTCACAGCCATGACTCGCCTCGACCAAAATCGCGCTGTTGGACAGATGGCAGAACACGCCGGTGTTCCGGCTTCAGAAGTTCAAGACGTATTCATTTGGGGAAATCATGCCAATACTATGTACCCTGACCCCTCGATGGCGACAGTTGGTGGCCAATCAGCGACTGAAGTATTCGATGAAGAATGGCTTCAAGGTGAATTCCTCAACACTGTAGCGACACGTGGAAAGGCGATTATCATGGCTCGCGGTGCATCCTCCGCTGCATCTGCTGCTTCGGCTGCTGTGGACCATATGCGTGACTGGTGGCAAGGATCTGACGGACGAATCGTTTCTGTAGCACTTCCTTCGGAGGGGTGGTATGGAGTTCCTGAAGGGATTGTCTTTAGTTTCCCATGTCGATGTGAAGGTGGAGAGGTAACTGTAGTGGAGGACCTCCCTGTTGACACATTCGCACAGGCAAAAATCGACGAAAATGTAGCGGCACTCCTCGGGGAACGAGAGGCCGTGAGTGACCTTTTGTAGACAACAGACCAATTTGGAACGTTGAATTAATCGTCGGGTTGATGATGGAGAACCACTACCCAGTATCATGGATGACGAGGTATATCTCCACCTCGAACACGACGGGAAGATTCTACTCGTGGATGAATACGGCCAAGGACCTCAGATTCCACTACCTGGTAGAACCGAAACTGGCCCAAATGGTTGGCTACTCCGCCTACCATTGGAAGTCGAAGCACGAAATATGGGATTAGAATGGGATGTGAAGCGAACTAATCGAATGGATGATGGAAGCACTATCCATGTCGTCAGATACGGGACACCTCGTATTGAATGGCCGGCAAATTGGGCATGGAAAGATCATGTAATCTCAGATTCGGCTGTACATCCACTTGCCAGAGAATCTGTCTATCGAACTATTCACCGATTGGTAGCCAAAGTCATCATCCGTGACCCTGAAGGACATATACTCCTAGGAAAGGTACTCCGTGGACACTTCACTGGATTTTGGACCCTCCCTGGTGGTTACCTCGACTATTCCGAGCACCCTCGAAACGGAGCTATTCGTGAAGCATACGAGGAGATGGGTATCGACATCAATATCGCTGATCCGATGGGTGAGTCCGGAGAGGCATCACCTGGTGATGATTTCTGCCACATTCAAGAACGCATCTTCAGTAGTGAGGGGATTCAATATGTCTCATTCACCTATCTAGTCGACCTAAGTCATCGACCGACTCTCAAACCGAAACCAGACGAAATCGAAGAGGGGGCATGGTTCATACTAGACGAGGCCATACAGCGAGCAGCATCGCAATTTGATCAAGATGCACTTGAAGCACTGAAGAATCTGGAGGAGATTACATGAACGCAATCGAATTTGTACGCAGAAACCATATTCGTTTACTTGTAGGGGTTGGTGCCTTCACGGCAATCGTAACTCAATTCATGATGCTAACCGGAGGGGGAGAACGGGAAGGTGTATTCGATCTAGGGGATGTATACGCGCCTTTCTTCGATTCTTTCGTATTCGAGGGGCTACCACCCTTCATATCATCAGGAGGGATATACGAACCTGAGATTCATCTATTCAAAATTGGATTTACTATTTGCGGACTACTTACAGCATTGCTAGTCATCAGGATGGGGAAAAAAGGGGGGGTTCTGAATAATAATGGAACGCTACAGGGATATGCAATCAGCTGTTTAGGAATTGCAAACAGCACCGGCCTTATGGTAATGGTTCACCTACCATTCACAGTATATCCTGTTGCTCATTCAATAATTGCTGGAATCGTCTTCATTAGTGGCCTTGGTTGGATTCTTGCTGCCCACTGGATGATACAAGAAGAAGAAGATACAGGACACGTATTTGGTATCCCTGCTAGAGATCTTCGACGTTGGAGTCTAATAGTTGGCATAGGATGTAGCGCCTTGATAGGTATCCCAGTTTTGATGATGCAGCTTGAATTAGCTGCAATCCTTGAATGGGGCATACTTGCAGGGCTTCAAGGTGGAGTGCTTTCTATGGAAGATTTGCTTAACAACTCAGATTGATACTACAATCCAAGAATTTTGCGAGCCGCGTTAAGCGCTGCATCGAGCCCATCTGAGTTAGAACCACCCGCTTGAGCGAAAGTAGGACGCCCACCACCGCCGCCTGAAATATGGGGTGCAATCTCACAAATGAGGGCACCTGCATCGACCCGGTTTTCCGCTTCTGTCCCCTCGGTGATTGCAGCAAGTAATTTGCCCCCACCATCCCGACTTCCGAGAACTGCAATGGTCGGCTTGGATGAATCCAATGTGAGTTCCTTGACCATAGCCTGCATCTGCTTCATACCGCCATCGACCTCCATTACGACAATCCTTACACCATCAACTTCTGAAGAGCCCCCATCACTACCAGAAGTACGAATACGGACTATCTCGGCCTCTAAGGTCTCAATCCTCTTCCTCTGTTCCTTCCATTCACCAAAGAAACGTTCTACAGTAGCCGGTAAATCCTCTGCTTGGACTCCAAGGACATCTGCACTTCGTGACAGTAAATCCTCCTGTTGCTTCGCATGGTCTCGTGCGGCGGAACCTGCTAGGATGTGGAGGCGTTCAACTCCGTCCTGAACAAGGTTCGAACGGATTACGCGAACATAATCCACCATACCTGCATCATCGTGATGAGTCCCTCCACATGCCTGAACATCGAATTCTCCGATACGAATGACACGAATCTCGGAATGCTTGGGAGGTCCACCCTGATAGAGCTCGAACCCAAATCTTGCATCTGCCTCTGCCCGAGAAATCAGTAATTTCTCGACGGTTGGGCTTGAAGCTACAACCTCGTTTGCCAAATCCTCAATTGCATCTAATGCCCCTCGATCAAGACGGCTATGATGAGTGATATCAAGACGTGCGTATCGAGCACCCTTATTGGAACCAGCCTGCCAAATATGATTCCCTAAGATCTGCCGAGCGGCGCCTCCAACAATATGGACTGCTGTGTGGTGGTCCATGAGCTGCTTCCTCCGAGACCAATCAATTTCACCATGGACGGGGCCAGATGCTAGAGGCCCGTCGGTCAGGTGAAGGATTACGTCACCATCGAGTTGAACATCAAGAACACGGACAGTTACAGACCCGTTCGAAAGAACGCCATGGTCAGAAAGTTGGCCACCTCCTTCAGGATAAAACAAAGTACGATCTAGAATAACAGCATGTGACGCCTTTCCAGAAGATTCAGCGCCTATAGAAATAGCATCAATACCTTCGATGCAAGACATGACATGTGCATCGAATTGGACAGCTGCAGTATCATCGTAGAATGATCGTATTGTGGCTGGATTCCCCGCTCCGATGCCAGCTCCTTCGCTGCCCTTTCGCTTAGCGAGTTGCCTCACCTGCTCGGCATGACGAGCGGCCATGTCAGCAGCGAAACCGACAGGTACCGAGACATTAGGCCAGCCAGATTCATTTGCAATACTAACAACCATCTCAGGTTGCAAACCACGTTCCTCTGCGAGTCGAAACAGAATCGCAGATGGGATTTGAGTCGCATCAGATGAAATATCCTTGAATGCAGTACGAACAGCAGCTTGTCCTGCTCTGAGCATCTCACGGTACCGCGATTCTTCCAGAGCGAGAATCGTTAGGATGTTCTGACGTGATCGTGGCTCAATCGTACCGGACATGTTCACATCGATGTGATGGGCACCTATTTCCTCAAGGCCAATCTTGAGACCAAGATCATCTTTCATGCGACACGCACGTCGTGCCATCATCCTGGCAAGGTATCCTGCCTTAGCATTGGATGGGACTAGGCCATCTCCGAGCATATTGCACAGAGCATGCATATGATCAGGGATCGCGTAGATTGAAGATAGAGGTTCTGTGATTGATTTCAGTGCATCAACATCAAGAGAAATATTCCGTTCTGAGAGTCGTTCAATCAAACGGATATACAATGCATCAACATCCGTTCCAACATCAATATTTAGAATCCCTGCTAGGCGACTAAGTTCCGCTAGTAACAAATCCACATCCACATCGCCAAGAGCACTCAATCGCACATCGAAAGATGAAAGTTCACGGAGCCATGTAACCGTCTCCGGATAGATGGCTTCGTAAATTGTAGGGGTACCAGCAGCAGCCCAACAAAATCTCTCTAATCCATAACCTGTGTCAATAATCTGCAATGGCATCTCACTATATCGGACACCCTTAATCTCGACATCACCGGCTTCATCCTCCTGAAGATTCATGAAAACAAGAGTTGCTAGTTCAAGTCCACCGACAATGACTTCCACAGCTGGGCCGGCATTCCCCCCACCTGACCATGGATTCTCAACATAACTAATCTCCATCGGATTGATCCCAAGATCCTCGGTAAAGAGTACATCACAGAAACGGATTGTCTCGTCTATCCAGTAATGAACATCACCATCTTGTGGACGATTGAAGCAGTGATGAGCCATCATCTCAAAAGTTGTGAGGTGACGTCCAGAACGACCCACTGCAGCCACATCAGTTAGGCGAATACAAGGCTGAGAGATGGTCAAAGGATTGGCAGGAGGAAGCACTTCCCCAGAAGTAACGTGAGGTTGGAAATCAGCAATACTGGCGATTGTAAGATGAATATCATCACGCCATCGAGCTATGACCGGGTAGGGTGCTACTCGTGAATGAGAACGTTTCTCAAAGAATTCTAGGAATGCCTCACGCATCGCATCCTTCAGCGCCTTACCCCTTTGATCAAATCCCTTGATAATCGGTGCACCAATGAAAGTGTATTCATCTTCATCAGTGTCGCCAGAAGTCGTCCTATTCCGATCCCTTGTCCAAAACCAAAGGCCTGAGACTCGGCAACGAGTTCGAACGAAACCATTCTCGTGGAAGTATGGGGCATCGATATCTCCGAACGCCATGACCTCACCTCAACATCCCTTGGACCCAACCGAAGCACTTCAAGGCCACCCGAAATCCAGTCATTAAGAGGGCAAACCTTCCGCAACCGACTTGAAGCGATACCATAGCGTCGTGTCATGGATGGCCCCGAATGGCGCAATCATGCGATTCGGGAAGATGATGTTACGATTCGAATCAAGAAGCATGGGCAGATGCTGACAGATGCCCGCATGATTGCGGATGAAGCTCAATGGAATGATCTGAGCGACGATCGATCACCTCAACAGGTCGTCAATACAGCAAGTATGCCAGGCATAGTAGGCGATGCTTGGGCTATGGCTGATTGGCACTATGGATATGGATTCCCTATTGGTGGTGTTGTTGCGACGGATACCGAAGCCGGAGAGTTAGGCGGGAGTATTTCACCTGGAGGCGTCGGATTCGACATCAACTGTGGGGTAAGACTCCTATCCATCGACCTACCGAAACCTGAGGGATCGGATCTCAAAGAGATGGCAAGACGGCTATTCAATGCAGTTCCAGCAGGCGCCTCCTCGAAAGGAGGGTGGGACCTCAAAAATCACCAGATGGACCAAATCCTATCTAGAGGTGCAGAAGCGGCCGTTGATCTAGGCCTTGGAAATGACAAGGACCTCGAAGCAATCGAGAGTAATGGATTACTTGAATCCGAAGATAGGAATGTATCGGACAGGGCTATTGAAAGGGGGATGAAAGCACTCGGAACACTGGGCAGTGGGAACCACTTCCTTGAGGTGCAAGTAGTAGACAAAATCGTTGATCCTGAGGCTGCAAAAGCCTTCGGACTTATTGAAGGAGGGCTCACAGCAATGATCCATACTGGATCCAGAGGCCTCGGCCACCAAGTGTGTAGTGAACACGTCGGAGCAATCGAGTCGAAGTACCAAAAGGATGGAGACACATGGTATGCAGAATCTTGGGGCCATCGACTTCCTGATCGTCAACTGGCCGCTGCCCCGATTCACAGCAAAGAGGGAGAGGCCTACCTCGATGCAATGCATGCGGCTGGAAATTACGCCTTTGCAAATCGATCTGTCCTGACCGAAAGGCTCCGCCGCACCATGCGGAAGTTTTCCGGTGGCGATGCGGAAGTGGACCTGATTTACGATGTAAGTCACAACATCGCAAAAATCGAGGATCATCAGGTCCATGGCATCTCTTGTCGATGCTGCGTACACCGCAAAGGAGCGACACGGGCACTAGGGGGAGACCATCCTGAACTAGCTTCGCGATTCTCAGGAATAGGTCAACCCGTTCTCGTACCTGGCGACATGGGGACCGCTTCTTGGGTCCTTGCTGGACCCAAGTCCGGTTCGAATGAAGCCTTCGCATCATCCTGTCACGGAGCAGGTCGACGGCTATCTAGAAAGGCTGCTCGAGAAACAATCAACGGAGAACAACTCATCACAGATCTCCAATCGAAAGGGATTGAAGTTCGAGCACGGACGCCACGGGTCATTGCGGAAGAAGCTCCTAATGCCTACAAAGATGTGGACGATGTGATTCGTCTTACTTCCCAAGCAGGGCTCGCAAGACCTGTTGCCCGATTGACGCCAATCGCTGTTATCAAGGGATGAGAGATTAAGCAGTCTTTGACCGGTACTCAATCTTGATGATGTCATCCTGCGTACCTTCCTCAATCAAGAATGACATGTAGTCCTCAACCGGTTCGCCGTTGTATGACACCACAATTTCGTGTGTCTCACCAGTATCATAGCCCATCAAATTGGTCTCAGAGAACTCCTGGCCCCATATCATGAACCAATGGTGCAATTCAATCTCAAGAGCCGTTGGTGTCTCGATATGCAAGTATGCAGTAGTGTCCTGATCACCAGTTGTACTATGGGGCATAGGTGCATGTGTGTGAATGTACCGCATACAAGGAGAGTTCAACGGGTCTTCGGTTGAACCGGAACCAACGTCAGTCAATGGAGAAACATGCTGCATCACACCATTCTCATCCTCGATGAAAATGTCAACATGTATGTGATCGTGACGAACGATTGTGCCTCCAGAGTGGCCCCCTGCTAGACATCCATCCTCAATTCTCTCATCGTCCGTTGTGACACCTAAACCCGGGTTAAGAAGGGACACTCCTATGAATCCAATAAATGCGATAGCCGCAGCAATCAGTATTGTCTTCTCATCCACCATGATTGTTGGGAGGCACACGAGTGTTTTCAAACGAACGGCCAGAAAACATCTCCAATGCCCACACCCAAAGGCACCCCATTCTGGTGGGAAGATGCAAAACAGCACCTTCGACACGTGGATCCAGAGATTGGTCGAATCATAGATTGCGTAGAGGAACCGTCACTCATCGGCGAGGGGGATATCGTCCGAACTATCTGTAACGCTGTCGTAGGCCAGCAGATTTCCGCTATTGCAGCTGATGCTATCTGGAAACGGCTTCTCGATTATTGCGGTGGAACCTTCGACCCAGAGCCTATTAGAAAAATCACAGAAGATGACCTGAAACAAATTGGAATTTCACGATCGAAGGGGCGGACTCTTGCAGGCGTTGCAGCAATTTCAGAACGCCTCCAAGACATCGAATGGTCCAAAATGAGTTCCGAAGAAGTCGTTGGAGAACTTCTACCACTATGGGGTATCGGCCCATGGACAATCAACATGGTACGCATATTCTCCCTCTTGGACCCAGATATCCTACCGGTAAATGACATTGGAGTCGTCCGGTGCATTGAGGCAATAGAAGGAAGAGCCCCTCTAGAACTCGAAGAAATTGAACTGCGTGCTGAAATATGGAAACCATATCGTACTTGCGCCGTATGGTATCTATGGAGACAGCACGACGAATCACCTGTGCAATACTGAACAAGAATCACATGCTGAAACGGCGTTTCGGCTGATTAGGGATTGTGGGGGCAGCTCCAGATTGGATACCATCCGCTTCCTCCATGATAATCGTAAGTAGAGTATGCACCAATTGGCGGAGATCCTCAACCTCTGACTTGAGTTCGCTCATTGATACCTCTACATTCTTTTCTTTGCCTCTCGGCTTCATCTGCACTGTCATTTCCATCCCATCTGAGGACGTTGTCCTCGAGGCTTACGCCCCTCTTTCAGGGTCTATAAACTAGAGAGATTGTTCATTACTGATATACGGTTTCTAACAGAAATGCGAAATCGCCGAAGCGCTCTAGGAGAGCCACTGGCGAGAATTGAACTCGCGACCTACGCCTTACCAAGGCGTCGCTATACCCCTAAGCCACAGTGGCAGCGACTCCACGAATCGGGACCTCGGTTTAATCGCTACGGAAAGTGACCATTGGCATTAACAGCATTTCATATACACATCCAGACCCATGGTGGACATGATCGGAACCGGGACGTTGATATTCACACTTGCAGGGATAGTTCTCATTCTCTCAACGATTTTAGTTGTAAAAATAATCCGAAATCAACCAAAAGTCGCCCCTAATCCTTGGAAAATTCCTCCAATGAATCCAGCCAGACAAAGGACAAGAATGACTCAAAAAACGCTTATCCCCCCTCCGCCCCAGATGTTCAGACAACGCTGAATAATGAGATTAATACTAGTATCACTCTGATGTAAATCAGAGCGGTAGCGTGAAAACCAAAACCTGACTCGGAGCACTTGCTGCCGAGATCGCATAGCCTGGTATTGCGCATGACTGGAAATCATGTGGGATTTTCCC
>MDSV01103884.1_pt1 | contig 49540 bp, 43 predicted proteins | sample 810851 | NCBI WGS metagenome assembly MDSV01 (sample SAMN05326640, study PRJNA326480) | marine metagenome | isolation source: seawater | place: Atlantic Ocean: North East | collected 2012
AATTGATATTTTTCATATAAACAAAAAACATTTTAATATTCTTATGAAAAAAAATTACGAAATAAAAACAAACCATAGCAAAATTTTAAATTTAATTAATAAATTAATGAAATATGACTAAGTTTATTGCAGAAATATCGAGCAATCATAATTCGAGCCTGAAAAGATGTATGAAGTTGATTGATGAGGCAAAAAGAGTAGGTTGTTATGCAGTTAAATTTCAAGTTTTTAAAATAGAAAAATTATTTCATAAAAATATTTTGAAAAAAAGCAAACCCCATAGAGATATGAAGAAATGGGAGCTGCCCGAAAAATATATTCCTATATTATCTAAATACTCAAAAAAAAAAAAAATAAAATTTTCAATTACACCTTTTTATCAGGAAGCAATTGATAAATATAACAAATATGTAGATTTTTTTAAAATTGGATCTTATGAAATTTTGAGAAAAGATCTTTTAGAAAAAGTAGCAAAAACCAAAAAAAAAATAATTTTATCTACTGGAATGGCAACTGAACTTGAAATTAAAAATGCAATAAAATTATTAAAGAAAAGTGGATCTAAAAGATTAGTTTTATTGCATTGTATTTCACAGTATCCAGCAGAGGTAAAAAATTGTAATCTAGAATCAATAAAATATTTGGCAAAAAAATTTAATTTGGACGTTGGTTGGTCAGACCATACTAATAATTCTTTATTAATTTTTCATGCTATAGAAAAATATAAATCAAAATATGTGGAACTTCACTTTGATCTCGATGATAAAAAGGGGTATGAGTCAGCCATAGGACATTGTTGGAGATCATCAGATGTATTTGATTTGATAAATTTTTTTAGAAGTAAAAAAAAAATCGAAGGTAAATTTTATAAAAAACCCACCAAAATCGAAAAAAATGAAAGAAGATGGAGAGCCGATCCAAAAGATGGTCTTAGACCATTAATAGAGACTAGAAAAAAATTTTAAAAAAAATGAAAAAAAATAATTTTTTATGTTTTGGTCTTAACCTACATCAAGAAAAATTAGCATTTTCATCAAAGAAGTATAAAAATAAGAATATAGTTATAGAATATAAGAAAACTCTAATAAAAAAAAATCAACATTTAATAGATGAGTTAATTCTAGGATCTGTTTATAAACACCAAGCTTCAATTAATTATTTTAAAAAAATAAATAAAAATCATTTTATTAATGATTTAATCTTTCGATCCTCTGGTCCAGCTATACTTACTGCATATAAAATTTTAAAAAAATGTAAAATAAAAAGAATAAATAAAAATTTAGCATTTTCAGTGTATAGTAAAAATTATTTCTTCAAATTATTACAAAAAAAAAAAATTATTAATCAAAAAAAAATTAATTTATATAGTTTAAAATATAATAAATATAAGGATGAATTTGTTGTTAAACCAGATGCCCCTGTAGTTGGAAAAAAGGGTGTAGTAAAAATTAATAAAATAAGCAAAAAGAAGTTAAATTATATTTCATCTTTAAGCGACAATAAAAAAATAAATATTTCAAAATTTGTGAAGGGTGAAGATATATCAGTAGTCATATTTAAAAATAAAAAAAATAAAAAAATAAAAATTCTTAACTATGTTAGGGAAATAAACTACTTTAAAAAAAATTCATCTTTGAAAAGTAAAGCAATTATTGGGTTATATAAGTTAGAAAATAATAGTACCAAAAATAAAATTTTGAAAATAACAAATGAAATAATTGAAAATTTTAAACAATATTATGGTTTTTTAATTGTTTCTTATAGAGTTAACAATATTCAAATATTTCCTTATGAAATCAATATTGGAATGGCAGGAGATAATTATGCTGAAAAAATTTTTCCATATTTTTATAAAAACAACATTTATGACTTTGAAATCAAAAATTTAATGGGTTTAAATACAAAACTTATACGAAAAAAAAATAAAAATTTTATAGGTGTAATAAATAATAGAAACTTTTTTTCTAAAAAGAAATTTTTTGAACTAATAAAAAATGATCAATATAAATAATCTTGTAAACCAAATAAAATTTTATTCTTTTTTAAAACGAAAATTTAACCAAAAAAATGATCAAGTTAAAAATGATAATTTAATTTTAATTGAGTATTTCAAATATAAAGCTTCATTTATCCCTTTTATTTATTTTGCAAATATTTTAAAAAAAAAACACAGATCAAATTTAATTCTTTATTTACCATCATTTCCAAGCAAAAAATTTTTACTTTCTCTTTTTTTTGAAAAAATTTTTTTCTTTAGTTTACTTAATTTGTATAAAATAGTTGGCGTTAAAGATATAATTTTACCGAAGATTAATAATTGTGATAAAGAATTCTTTAAAATTTATTCTAAATTGAAGTCAAAAAATGACATACTTAAAATCACCATCAATAATATTTTAATCGGAGATTTGATATATGATGAGTACTTAAGATCTAATGATTATGTTACAGTTGATTTGAAATCAGATAAATTCAAAAATCACTTAAAAAAAAGTATTTCTTTATATTTTTTTTGGAAAAATTTTCTGAAAAAAAATAATGTAAAGTCAATTATAAATAGTCATAATACATATTTGATTGGTCTCATGCCAAGAATTTGTGTTTTCAACAAAATACCAGTTTATAAGGTTGGACCTTCAAATGCCTATAAAACTAATTCAAAAAATTTGTATACCTTCGATGATAGAAAAAACTTTAAAAAAAACTTCAAATTATTACCAAAAAAAATTAAATCTAAATATTTAAAGTTATCGGAAAAAAATTTACTCATACAGTTTCTAGGACAAAAACCAAATGAGTCCTTTATAAAAAAAATAATTCAAAAAAAGAAAATCAACAAAAAAAAAATACTCATCGCATCTCATTGCTTCAATGATGCAGTGCATATTTATGGAAATTTTATATTCAATGATTTTCATGAATGGATTGAATATTTGGCAAGTTTTTCAAGAAAATCTGATTATCAATGGTACATAAAAATACATCCAAGTGAATATGACAGAAATATTCTTAAAGTTGAAAGTTATAAAAAAAAATTTTCTAATTTAATAGTTCTTCCAAAGAATTTTTCTAATAAGCAAGTACTAAAATTAGGTATTTCTGCAGTTCTTACTGTATATGGCACTGTGGGAAGAGAATACCCAATTTTTAATATTCCAGTTATTAATGCATCCAAAAATAACCCACATTCTGAATATAATTTTAATTTTCATATAGGTTCACAAAAAGAGTATGCCAAAATCTTGAGAAGAGTGAATAATTTAAAAATTAATCCATATAAATGCAGAGAAAATATACTTAAATACTATTCTCTAAAATATAGTAATTATAATATTATTGATGATTTTAGAGCAGCAATACTAAAAGTAAGGTATAAAAAAAACGGAAAAACCTTTAAGGAAGAAATAGAAAATAACATATTTAAAAACTGGATAGAAAAATTTACTTATGAAAGAGATGAGCAGATAAAAAAAGATATCTCAAAATTTATAAATAGTAAACAGATTAGAATGTTGGCTGATAATACTTCAAAACATTCGATTTATTTGGATATATAATATCATGGATTTATTAAAAAAAAGTTGGAAAGTTTTAAATAAATCTTACAAAAAAAAATTAATCAATCTTATAATTTTTAATTTTATTGTCATCATTTTCGAATTATTTACACTTGGTGTTTTAGTAAAAGCTCTCAATATTTTTACGGAAAATTCAACATCTAGCCATTTAAACTTTTTACACGATTTTGGAAAATTTTTTGATGATGATCACAATTTATTGATTTCAATTATTATATTGTTTTTTCTAATATATTTAATTAAGTCAGTTTTATTGGTATTGTTTTACTCTAAACAATTTCAGTTTACCTATGATTTAAGGGCCAAACTTACATCAAATGTTTTTTCTCATTATATGTCATTACCTTATAGTTTTCATTTAGAGAAAAATACTGATGAACTAATCAGAAATGTTGGAAATGAAGTATCACTTGTCTCAACTGGTATTATACATCAATTAATCGTTATTGGTACTGAACTTTTAATTATAGCTTCAATAATCTTATTTCTATTTTTTCAAAGTCCGATTGTTATTTTAATATTATTTATTTCTTTTTCATTAGTTGGAATTTTATATTATTTAATAACATCAAGAAAAGTAAAAAAATTAGGACATTTGAGGCAATCAATAACCACAGATGTTCTAAAAAAAACTATAAATAGTTTGTATGGAATTAAAGATATTAAAATTTTAGGAAAAGAAAACTATTTTAAAAATCTTTATACAGAATCTACTTATGAACTTTCCAGGGTAAACAGAATAATTTCAATTTTTGGACAAATTCCCAAAATAATAATTGAAATGTCATTAATTACAATAATAGGTATAATTGTATTTAAATTGGCTAGTGACATATCCGAGGCAATAAAAGTAGGAGGCCTTCTTATTTTTGCAGGCTTAAGATTAATGCCTTCTGTAGCTAAAATTATATCAAGTTTCCAAAACCTAAAATATAACAAACCAGCTATGGATGTAGTATATGATATTTTACAAATATCTGAGACAAATATTTTAATTAATAATGAAGAAAAATTTTTTGATAAAATCAAGTTTGAAAAAAATATAGAATTTCAAAATGTTAAATTTAATTACAAAGATGGAAGGCAAATATTTAATGGTATTAATATACAAATAAATAAAGGAGATAAGATAGGTATATTTGGCAAATCAGGGAACGGCAAGTCAACATTTATAGATCTATTGTCTTCACTAATTTCTCCATCTAGTGGAAAAATATTAATAGATGGTAAGGAACTTGATAATTTAAATAAAATAGATTGGAGAAGTAAAATTGGATATGTGCCTCAACAAGTATATATACAAGATGATACTTTAAGAAAGAATATAGCTTTAGGTGTTGAAGATGAAAATATTGATGATGACAAAATTAAGTTAATAATTAAAAAAACAAATTTAGAAAATCTAAAATCCTATGAAAATCTTGACCAGGTTTTAAATATTAAAATAAGTAGCCGAGGTTTAAATATATCTGGAGGAGAATTACAAAGAATAGCCCTAGCAAGATCTTTGTATGTCGACTCTGAAATATTAATATTAGATGAAGCAACAAACGCTTTAGATGAAAAAAATAAAAATGAACTTATAAGTAATATTTTTGAGTTATACAATGATAAAACAATTATTTTTATTTCGCATGAAGACAAAATATTTAAAAAATGTAATAGGGTTTTTGAATTGGAAGATAAAAAACTTAGTGAAAATTAATGAAGAAAAAAATATTTTGCGTTTTGACAAAAAAAAAAGAATTAAAAAAGAAAAATTTTTATCAAATTATAAATTTCTATAAATCTTGTATTCCCAAAGGTATAGATATTTATATTTTAGATCTATCTAAAATTGTAAAGGATAAAACTAAACTTAAAATAATGCAAAAAAATAAAAATTTTAATTATCTTGAGATTTCATCTTACAATTTATTGAAATCCTTTTTTAAAGATAAAGATGCAATTATAACTGGATTTGAAAATATTGATTTTGAGTCTACTAAAGTACAGTTTTTTATCTCAAAATTTTCAATAAAAAGATTATTTGTTAGTGATCTAGGTTATATTGCAGCAGAAACAGGTAATGAAAAGTATAAATTAAAAGAAAAAATTTCAACAATACTAAACTTAAAACTTCCATATTATGTCTTTAGATTTTTATGTTTGTTCGGTTTAGTAAAAAATATAGAATTTTTTTTTGAATCTAGTCAAAATAGAATTAATCAAATAAATGCTTCAATAAGTAAAAAATTAAACAAAATAATTGGAATCGACCTATCTTATTATCTAAATATTTATAGAATCAATAGTAAAGGCTATGATCAATCAATAAAACAAGATTTAAAAGAAATTAATATTGTTTATTGTGACAGTGGGTTTGACCATCCTGATAAATTTAAAAGAGAGGGGAAATCAATTGAAGATGATAGAGAAAAATATTATTTATACTTATTTAATTTATTGAAACAACTAAGTATTGTTTATAATCAAAAAGTTATATTCATCAAACATCCAAAAAATCCTTATCCTTTAAAGGGAAACTTTTTAAAAATAAAAAAGAAATTTCAAATTCAAAATGCTTCAGCTGAAAAGTATCTGATTAATGCAAATATTGTAATATTACATGTATCGACATTAATAACTAGAGCAATGCAATTAAAAAAAAAAATTATACTAATTAATTCAAGATTAGTTGGTAATTATTTAAATATACGAAGTATAAATTGGATTAAAAATACTAAACTTTTCAAAATAACTTTATCTGAAAAATATAAAATTTCTAAGAATCGGCTAAATAAAGCTTTAGAAAATAAGATTAGAAAATATGAAAGTTTTTTAAAAAAAAATTCTTATAAAGATAAACATTTAGATAGATCACAACAAATAAAAAAGGTTTTACAAAACTATTATAATATTAAATCTTAAATGAATTCAATTGACATGAGTCTAGCTCCCATTGAGTATCAATATCCCATCCATCCACAAAATTCATTTTATACATAAATCTTTTTTTACCCCAAAATCTTCCATCTCTAATCATATCTTTTTGCAACCTAATAAAAATAGCACCATTAGCAACATAATATGGTTTAATTTTATCACTTGATAGTAAAGTATGTGATTTTTCTAAAGGTTTGTGATTCATAGGATTACCTTTAGCATCCCAAAAAAATTTTTTCATTATTGATACTGAATGCAAACTATCGAAACCTTTCTTTCTATTATTTATAAAGATATCAAGTGCTTTATTATAATGTTTATAATCTGTTAAAGGATTCGTAATGTGAGCCCACAATACTACGTCTGTTTTAAAAAAACCCAACATATTTGAAATCATTTGATTTGGTGTGGTTGATATCTCATCACAAAATCGCTTTTGACGTTTAAAAAAAATAACCTTCTTTTTCTTAAATTTTTTGCAAAGTTTCTCTAGTTTTTCATCATCACTTCCAACTATTATCTCATCCACTTTTGTATGGATAAGTTGATTAATTTTATTTTCTATAAGAGATTTACCTTTAAACTCTCTATATAGTTTATTAGGCAGCCTCTTACTCCCAGTTCTAGCAATTATCACAGCTGAGGTTTTCATTAAATTTTAATAGGTAATTTGTATAGTTTTTTTAATATAAATCACAATAAAAAGTTGATAAAAATAATAATAATTTAATTCCTATCTTATAATTTAAAATGAGTTTATTTAAAATACTATTTTCTAAGGTCAAATCACTTATTACAAAAAAAAACGATGATGAGAATGACTTAATTAAATTAAATTTAGGTCAATTAAAGCTACAAAACATTAAAGAGAAATATGGTAAATTATCTAGTATAAATGAATATGAGTTTAAATCTTTCTCTCAGTTTGGAGAAGATGGTTTAGTACAATACCTTATAAATAATATTAAAATTGAGAATAAATTCTTTGTAGAGTTTGGAGTAGAAAATTACAATGAAGCAAATACCAGATTTTTGTTAGAGAATAATAATTGGAAAGGAATTATTTTAGAGTCAAATCTTGAACAAGTAAATTATATAAAAAAAAGATATTATTACTGGAAATACAATTTAAAAGTATTCAATCACTTTATATCAAAAGAAAATATTAATGATATTTTCAAGAAATACAATGTACCTAAAAATATCGGTATTTTATCAATAGATATAGATGGAAATGATTATTGGATTTGGGAAGCAATTAATAACGTTAAGCCATCAATAGTAATAGTAGAGTACAACGCAAGATTCGGAGCTAATGATAGTGTTAGCATCCCATACAAAAAAGATTTTTCTCGTTCTAATTCAAAACTGCCAGAAATTTATTTTGGTGCATCATTAAGTGCATTATATAAATTAGGTAAAAAAAAAAATTATAGTCTAGTCTGTACTAATTTTAATGGAAATAATGCTTTCTTTGTAAGGTCCGATCTCTTGCACAAAAATATAAATATTGTAGAAAAAAAACCTGAGGATTGTTTTCATCAAAATACATTCTCAGAAATGAGAAATGATAAAAATGAAATTCTTAAATATACAACTGAAGAAGAAAAAAAAATTCTTGATAAATTACCTCTACAAAAAATTGATTAAATAATGACAAAAAAAATTTTATTTATAAATCCTAACAAATGGGGAAGAGGCATTACAACGATCTGGATAGCAAGCCACGCAGGTATATTAAAAAAAAATGGAGCTAAGGTAGAATTATTTGATGCAACATTTTATAAGGATTGGTCAGATTATGAAATTGATTTAAACACTAAAAATTTACAGTTTAAAAAAACAAACTATGAACAATTAGTAAAATTTAGTGAAAATAATGTATATGATGATTTAAAAAAAAAAATTGAAAATTATCAACCAGATATAATTTTTTGGTCTGCTATATCTTCACATATACATGGTGAAGGTGAATATATAAGTATAGATTATGGATATAGTTTATTAAAAAATATTAAAACCAATGCTATTTTAATTTGTGGAGGCATAAAAGCTACGCATAATCCAAAAAAAATTTTAAATAAGTATAAAAAAATAGACTACGTTATAAGTGGTGAATCTGAAAAAGTGCTGCTAAATATATTGAAAGCATTTCCTAATAAAAAAAATATAGAAGCAATAGATGGCATATCATTTAGAGAAAATGAAAATATAAAAACTAATAATCCTCAAAGTATAATCTCTAATCTGGATGAAATATCCCCATATGATTACTCAATATTTAATAAACAGAGCTTTTTAAGACCATACAATGGGCAAATTTTAAATGCAGTAGATTATGAAATATCTAGAGGATGTATTTATAGTTGTAGTTATTGTGTCGAAACAATAATTCAAAAATACTATGGTTTTAACGAAATCAATGAAAAAACTGGATCTATTAAAAACTTTAACCATTATGGAAGAAGTAAAAGTGCTGATTTAATCTTTTCTGAGATTGAAGAACTTAAAAAAAAATTTAATATTACATTATTTAGACTGCAAGACACAAATTTCTTAACAATTGATAGAAAGGTTTTAATAAAATTAGCAGAATTTATTCATACTAGTGGACTAGACATAAAGCTTTACATTGAAACTAGGGCAGAGGGAATAAATGAAAAGAGTGTTGAATTATTAAAAAAACTTAAAATAGATGGTGTTGGAATGGGTCTGGAGTTATCTGATGAAAATTATAGAAGTGATCACTTAAATAGATTTATTAATCAAGAAAAAATTGTTAAAGCTTTTAAAATACTAAAAACTGCAGGAATTAATAGGACTGCTTATAATATAATAGGTTTGCCTAATCAAACTGAAGAGTCAATAATTAAAACAATAGAATTTAATCATTTGATATCTCCAGATACTTCAATTGCGGCATACTACTCTATATACAGAGGAACAAAGCTAGAAGAGCTCGCTGATGATGAGTTTGAGGAAGATGACCCTTATGGTATGGATCCTCAGATCAGATCAAAGTCTTATAAACACAAAATACCTATGGAAATATTAGAATTTTATAAACATAATTTCACATATTTCGTGAAAAATGGTTTAAGCCAACTTGATCAAAAAAAAAAAGAATACTTATCAGAATAAAATGAAAAAAATTCCCTATGGAAGACATTATATAGATAAAGATGATATAAATTCAGTTAAGAAATCTTTAACTTTTGATAAAATAACCACTGGTAGCTTAGTTAAAAAATTCGAGAATAAAATAACTAAATATACAAAATCTAAATTTTCCTTAGTTTGCTCAAGTGGAACTTCTGCACTTTATTTAGCTATTAAATCTATAAAAATAAAAAAAAATGATATTGTAGTTATGCCATCTATAAATTTTATATCTTCTTATAATGTATGTAAAATTTTAGGAGCTAAAATATTTTTAGCTGACGTGGATCCTATAAGTGGTCAAATAACTCCTAAAACTTTACAAAAATGTATAACAGAAAATAAAATAAAAAAAATTAAATGTGTCATAAATATGTACTTAGGGGGTTCAGCGCAAAATATAAAAGAATTCTATGTATTAAAAAAGAAATATAAATTTTATCTTATAGAGGATGCGTGCCATTCTTTTGGCTCAAAGTATCTGGTAAATAAAATAAAATTCAATGTAGGCTCATGTAAACACTCAGATATATGCACTTTTTCGTTTCATCCATTAAAATCAATCACCACTGGAGAAGGTGGGGCCATAACAACAAATAATAAAAAAATTTATGAATACATAAAAATAATCAGATCACATGGAATTAAAAGATCTAAAAATCATTGGCAATACGATGTAATTGAATCAAGTTTTAATTTTAGAATAAGCGATATTAACTCTGCATTAGGAATTTCTCAAATGACTAAGTTAAATAGTTTCCTTCAAAAAAGACGAGAAATAATAAAAAATTACATATCTTTTTTTAAAAAATATAAAGATTTTATAAAAATTCCTAAAACAAGTTATGATAGTTTATCATCAGGACACCTTTTTATTATTTCTATAAATTTTAATAAATTTAAAGGAGATAAATCTACTATGATTAGCTTTTTTAATAAAAATAATATTTATCTTCAACAACATTATATTCCTATTTATAAATTTAGAATTTTTGACTCATATAAGAATTATTCTCTCAAAAATTCTGAATATTACTATCGTAGTTCAATTTCACTACCTGTTTTCTTTGGATTTAATAAAAAACTTCAAATGAGCTTTTATAAATATTTTGAAAGATACATAAAAAAGTATAAAAAGTTCTAATGCTAAATTATAAATCAATTTTAATAACTGGTGGAACAGGATCTTTTGGAAATAATTTTTTAAGTTTCTTATTAAAGAAATATAGAAAAGCCAAAAGAATTGTGATTTTCAGTAGAGATGAGCTCAAACAATCTGAAATGTTCGAAAAGTATAATAACAAAAATCATAAAAACCTTAGATTTTTTCTTGGAGATGTGAGAGATCTTGGAAGGTTAAAAGAGGCTATGCGAGATATTGATTATGTGGTGCATGCAGCAGCACTAAAGCAAGTACCCTCTGCAGAATATAATCCTTTTGAAGTCATAAAAACAAATATAATTGGTGCTCAAAATATTATAGAAGCTTCTTTTGCATCGCCTAATGTAAAAAAAGTTATTAGTCTTTCCACCGACAAAGCTGCAGCACCCATAAATTTATATGGTGCTTCAAAGCTTTGCTCTGATAAATTAATGATTGCTGCTAACAATATAATTGGAAAAAGAAAGTTATCTTTCAGTGTTGTAAGATACGGAAATGTAATGGGAAGTAGAGGTTCTGTAATTCCAAAATTTTTAGAGCAAAGAAAAAAGGGAGTAATAACAATTACTGATAAAAAAATGACAAGATTTAATATAACATTAAAAGAAAGTATCGAGATGGTTGAATGGGCTTTAATACATTCCAAAGGAGGTGAAATAATAATACCTAAAATTCCATCTTTTAATGTGATTGATCTTGCAAAAGTAATTGCTCCAAGAGCTAAAATAAAAAATATAGGGATAAGGCAAGGTGAAAAAATTCATGAAGATCTAATAACTAAAAGTGAGAGTATAAATTCTTTAAAATACAAAAAATATTATTTAATTGTAAGACAATCCTCAAAATTGGAAAAATTTTATTTGAAAAACGGAGCAAAAAAATTATCTGAAAATTTTGAATTTAACTCTGGAACAAATCCAAATTTTTTAAAAAGGTCGGAATTAAGAAAAATTTTAAATAAAAATAATTTATTATAAAAATTGAAAATCATTTTAGGCACAGCAAATTTTAGTCAAGATTATGGGTTTAGAAAAAAATCTATAAGAAGTATTAATAAAATTAATAAAATCTTAAATTATTGTAAGAAAAATAAAATTAAATTTCTAGATACTGCCGTTTCGTATATTAAAGACAAAAATATTGAAAAAAAAATAGCAAAATCTGGTCTCAAAATAATAACAAAGTTTTCAATAAAAGATTTAAACATTAATCATAAAAATAAGAATGACTTTTCAACTAAATTTCAAAAAAAATTAAATATAACTGATACAAATAATGTATATGCAGTTCTTTTACATGATTATAAAGATTTAATTAACAAAAAATATAGATATAAAATTTTAAATGAATTAAAAAATTTAAAAAAAAAAAAGAAAATTAAAAAAATAGGTGTTTCAGTTTATGATCCTTCAGATTTGCAGAAAGTAATAAAGCATTTAAGACCAGATATCATTCAGCTTCCTATAAATCCTCTAAATCAGTCATTTTTAAAGAATAATATTCTTAAAAAATTAATACAAAAAAAAATCGAAATTCATGTTAGATCAGTTTTTTTACAAGGAATGCTATTAATGAAATACAATGATCTACCTTACAAGTTTAAAAAAAAACAATCAATCATTATGTGGAATAGGTGGTGTACTAAAAATAAAATAAAAAAATTAGAGGCATGCACGGTTTTTATTAAAAGTATTAAAGAAATCGACAAGGTTGTTATAGGTGTAGATAATTTAAAAAACTTAAAACAAATATTTCATGAATTTTGTATTAATAAAAAAAAAATTAGGTACAACTTTAGTTCGTTTAATTTCGGTAAAAAAGAAGATTTGAGAAAATGGTAAAAAAAAGAATTAATTCACAAAAAATTTGGAAAAAAGCAAATAGGCTAATTCCTGGTGGTACTCATTTATTTTCAAAAAGACCAGAATTATTTTTACCAAAACAATGGCCGACTTATTTTAAGAAAGCAAAAGATTGTTTTATATGGGATCAAAATAATAAAAAATATATAGATCTTTGTTTTATGGGTGTGGGAACTAATATACTTGGTTACTCAAACGACTTGATCGATCGTAAAGTGATTAAAACTTTGAAAACATCAAATATGTCTACGCTTAATAGTCTGGAGGAAATAAAATTAGCAGAAGAACTAATAAAACTTCACCCTTGGTTTGATATGGCAAGATTTACTCGATCTGGGGGCGAAGCAAACGCAGTTGCCATAAGGATTGCAAGATCAGCAACAGGAAAAGATCAAGTAGCTATTTGTGGATACCATGGATGGCACGATTGGTATTTGGCTGCAAATTTAAAAAACAAAAATAGTCTAAATAATTTATTAATGAAGGGCCTTAAGTATTCAGGTGTACCTAAAAATCTTTCAAATAGCGTATTTCCATTTAAATATAATGACTTTAAAGGTTTAAATAAGTTAATAAAAAATAATCCTAATATAGGAGTAATTAAGATGGAAGTTTCCAGGAATTTTGGACCTGAAAATAATTTTCTTCAAAAAGTAAAAAAACTTGCATCAAAAAACAAAATAATTTTAATATTTGATGAGTGTACATCGGGTTTTAGAGAAACTTTTGGAGGATTGCATAAAAAATACAATGTTAAACCAGACATGATGATTTTGGGAAAGGCTCTTGGAAATGGATATGCCATTAATGCAATTTTAGGAAAAAAAAAAATAATGAAAAATGTTGAAAATACTTTCATAAGTAGTACTTTTTGGACTGAGAGAATTGGACCAACCGCTGCCCTTGAAACTCTAAAATTGATGAAAAAGTATAAAAGTTGGAATAAAATTTCAAAGACAGGCCGGAAAATTAAAAAAAAATGGAAACTAATTGCTAACAAATATCAAATTCCAATTAAAATAAATGGGTTAGAATCACTACCTTCTTTTGAAATTTTGGACGCAAATTGGATTTACTATAAAACATTTATTTCACAAGAATTTTTAAAAAAAAATATTCTAGCTGCAAATACTATTTATGTATGCGTCTATCATTCAGATAAAATTCTAAATAGATATTTTGTAGAACTTGAAAAAATTTTTAAGGTGATAGGTGATTGCTTAAAATCAAAGAAAAATATTAAAAAGCTTCTTAAATCTCCCGTATGTAAAACTGGTTTCTTTCGATTAAATTAATATCATGAAAAAATTTGTATTAGGTTCTTGGTCCATTAGTGGTGACTACGGATATAAAAATACCAAAGAAACGTTAAAATTATTTAAATATGCTTATGATAAAAATGTTAGTGAGTATGATACAGCTCCTAATTATGGAAGAGGATATGCTGAATATTTATTAGGAAAATTTTTTAAAGATAAAAAGAATGTTCTTTTAAATACTAAAATAGGAAATAATCACAATAAAACAAAAAGTTTTAGAATAAAGGATTTAGAAAAATCATTTTTTAAATCCTTAAAAAATTTAAATAAAATTAATATTTTATTTTTGCACAATCCTAGAGATGACATAAATTACAATTTAGTAATTCCATTTTTAAAAGATTTAAAAAAGAATAATTTAATAAATAATTATGGCATCAGTTTTGCTAAAGATTATAAATATAAAAAAAATGAACTAAAATATTTTTCAATTGTTCAAACAGACTATAATTTATTAAATTTTAAAACTCCAATTAACTTAAAAAAATATACTGTATTTGCAAGATCGCCTTTAGCTTCAGGTTTGTTGGCTAAGGATATTGATATTTCACTATTAAATAAAAAAGACCACAGAAAATTATGGTTATCTGAGCAAAGACTTAAAAATATTAATTTAAAAAAAAAAGTAATTAAGCAAAATATTAAGGGTACAATTAAACAAAATGCCATCCAATTTATAAAAAAAAATCGATCGATAAATAAAATAATTTTTGGCGCAAAGAATGAGCATCAGTTAAAAAATTTAATAACAATTTATAAAAAAAATCCGTTTATTAATTTTCTTAATATTAAAAAAAAATTATATACTTATGATAAAAATTTTAAAAACATATCATATTAAAAATACTAGTTTAAAATGAAAATTGCTTTTGATTACAAAATATTTTATCAACAAAAATATGGAGGGATTTCAAATTATTTTATTAATCTCTTTAATGAATTAAACGAATTAAATAAAGATAATATGATAATTAGTCCTATTCATAAAAATTATTACTTAAGATCAGAAAATAATACGAAAATACATGGTAAATTTTTCAAATACTTGCCATCACAAATAAATTTTATTACAGAAAATTTAAACCATTTTATTACTTACAAACTCATTCATAATTACCAAATTGATATTTTACATGAAACTTATTATTCAGAAAAAGATTATGGTAATAATTCTCAATTGAAAAAATTTTGCACAGTTTTTGATCTTATCAACGAAAAATTTTCACATTTTTTTCAGAACTCTGAGCAAATTTCTTTTTTAAAAAAAAAAACTATAGAGAGATGTGATCATATTTTTTGTATCTCAAATAATACTAAGGAAGATTTAATTGAAATATTTAAAGTTCCGGAGGATAAAATTTCGGTTACCTTGCTTGCAAGTCCTTTTAAAAAAAACTCCTTACAAAATAATGTTAATAAAAAATTCGATAATTGTTTGTTATTTGTAGGCAGCAGAAGGGGTTACAAAAACTTTCATAAATTTATAGAGGCTTTTTCTTTATCAAAATATCTAACTAAAAATTTTAAAATTATAGCTTTTGGGGGAGAAAATGTTGCAATAGATGAGATGAGACTTATTAAAAAATACAAAATGGAAAAAAATATATTTTTTTATAACGAAAAAAATTATTCTTTAGAATTTTTATATCAAAATGTTAGAGCATTTATAAATCCTTCTCTGTACGAAGGTTTTGGTATTACTACTCTTGAAGCGATGTCCTTAGGTTGTCCTGTACTATCTAGTAGTGGAGGATCCTTAAAAGAAATAGGTGGAGATAGTTGTACTTATTTTGATCCAAATGACGTAAGTAGTATTTCGTATAAGTTAGAACTGTTACTAAATTCAGATAATTTAATTAAACAAAATATACAAAAAGGTTTTAAGCAGGCCAATTTATTTTCATGGGAAAACTGCGCTAAAGAAACATTTGAAACTTATAAGCTTTATTTAAATTAAATTCATAAACTAATAGATATAGGATTTTCAACAATTGAATTTACGTATTTTGAACTTTTGCTAAAACGAAGGTTCAATGATTTAATTTCTTTTCTAAAAATTTCATCTAATTCTTTTTTATATTTAATTTCTAACACAATATTTTTATCAAAAAATTTTTCATTATTAAGATTATTTAATATAAATTTTCTTGAATATATATTGTAATCTATTGTTGCTCTTATGTTATATATTGATGATATGAAATAAAATCTCTCATAATGAACAGAGACTATAGGTTCATATTTTGGATCAATATACTGGTTAAATAATTTTGACAAATTTTGGGAATTATCTATTAAAACTTCATTGTTCAAAGAATATTTTTGTCGAATTTTTTTACTAAGAAAATTTTTTTTGATTTTTCTTTCAATATAAAAGTTTTTTATTTTATTCGAATTGTTATACCATCTAAGTCTATATTTCTTTCTCTCTGATATTCCTTCAAGATTATCAACTAGATCTTTAAAGTTATTATCAAAATATATTGAGTTTATTTTTCTTATTGGAAAATCGTACCTAAAATGCAAATTACATGTAAATAAAGTATTAATAATTATATTAATATCATTATGATTAAAAGTATATTTTCTCTCAAACCTGTCTTCGATAATTTTTTTATTATCAGGACCCATATATTACTTTCATCACATCTGTAAAATTTTTTTTAATTTTTTTACCATTTAAGTCAATAGTTGAATAACTATCTTGAAGAAATTTAGTTTTAAAATTTATAGAGTCAAAACCTGATAGAGATATATTTGCTCCATTGAATTCGTTCTTTTTTTTATAACTTGCTACTGGATAATCAATAAGATTAAATTTTATATTTTTTGCATTAACCAATGAAGAGTCTTTGCCTGCGATACCAACTTTTGCATATAAAGCTGATAAGTCCTCTATATCCACATTCGACTTTTCTCCAACACTTATAACTTTGTCTCCTACTTTTTTTACATTTACATTTGTAATTTTTGATTTAGATCCAGAGAGATCTATTGCATCATTTCCAATATTCTCAAAATAAGAATTTCTAATTTCACCTTTTGTAAAATCTAAATCAATAGCATCATATTTAAGGTTTAAAAATTTACTTTCTAGAATCTCAAAATTAGAAGAAATTATGTTCAAGGCATCCTCAGAAAAAATATTTTCAAATTTACAATTTTGCAATTTCACTTTTGTGTTATAGAAATTTATCGCTCCGAGTAAATTGAAATTTGAAATTAAATCTTTTTCACTGGTATAATTTATTGTATTTCTATTAAGGTAGCCAAGATTTGAAAAAATTACATTTTTAAAAAATGATTTTTTTTTATTATCATAAATGAAAATACCTCCTGCCTCCTCCTCACTAATACTATAAATATTTATATATTTATTTTCATTAACTTCTGTCACCCAGTTAGCTTTCGAAATTATCATTGAATTGTTATAAATTTTTATTTCTTGGCCACTTTTCAGATTAACTGAAAATTTTTCAGGTATATATATATTTTCTCTTATTTCAATCTTATCTCCTTTTAAATATAAATCTCTACCTTCTATTAAAAAATATTTTTTTAAATTTTTCGAGTAATCTTCTACTGTTTGAAGATTGAATTTTTGTTTATTGTAATAATTAATATCTATATTGAATTTGCTATAATCAATTTGATTTTGAAATTTTATAAAACTACAATTTTTTAATTTCTTTTGATGTATTAAATTATTTAAATTTACATTCAAAATTTCGTAGTCAATATTATTACAATTGATTTGAATTGGCTTTATAAATTTATTTAAATTATCATTATAAATATCAATATTATTTTTATTATTTATAACTTTTACTTTTTGTTTATATATTTTAATTTTTTTATTTATGACCTCTGCTCTATCGTAAAAATCTTTCTTATTAAAATAATAAATTCCGGGGCCATAAAAAAATGCATGATCGTTAAAGAAATAATCTGAATATATTAATGACAGGTTTTTATTTATTTGACTTTTGTATTTTTCAAAAAAATAATTTAAAAACTCTGTACTAGAAAGTTTATACAAATACTCAAAATAATATTTTTTGAATTTTTCATTTTTCAAAAAAGCATTTGTAAAATTAAATTTATAATTTTGTTTTTTATCTAAAAATTCAATTAATAGATCGTAATATCTGCCAGTATTTTCTTGGACGTTGCTACCATCAATTTTTGACAACTCAAAATAATGTCCATCATATCCAATTGGCTCTATAATTCCTGAAACTGGATTATAAAAATATTTAACACTTTTTCCTAAGATGCCATGATATGCTTGTGTTAGGTCAATTATTGCAAAATATTTTGCCCACTTTTCTAAATCAAATGAAAACTCATTTATATTTTGACTATTCTGGAATGCTAGTTCTAATTTTTTTGATGCTATTTTGGTTATAGCTTTATTTTCCCATTTATTTTTATCATAAACTTCAAAAAACGATTTACTTTGATCAATTGATAAATCCTCATCAAGCGAAAATATTGGTCCATTTCTTCTACTATTTCTCTCCACCAGTTCGTTAGAAAAACTTTCCTCTAGCACATAAAGACCTTTATTTTCTCCATTTTTGTTCAATTTTAAGAAATTATATTTAATAGATACTAACTCTAACTCCTCACAAAGTTTGTGAAAAATCCACTCGTGTAAATAATTTCTTGCTCTAGGTTTCTGTAGATTAAACACTTTAGTACCAAATAACTTTTCATCATTTTTTAATCGAACTCTATATGAGGAATATTTCTCATCTTCCCAATGAATAGATCTTGCACCTTTTAATCTAATTCTTATATCTTTTTCATTTTCACCATCTAATTTAATATTTGCATTTCTCCAAGTAAAATTAAAGGGATATCCACCTCCATCATCATAAGGAAAAAAATATCCCTTTTGATGTTTTTTTTTATCTGACCGATTTTTTTCAAGCTTTATTACTTGTTTATAATTTATATTTAAATAAAGGGTATCAACTTCTGTAAAAAAACCTTTTGCAGAATGTAATACTATCGAAGGTAAATATTTATAATTTGTAAATCCATAAATATTTAGTCTATCATATATTTTTTCCTTATACATAGCCCAAATACCCGAGTTAAAAAAAGTCAGTGTTGAAAAGAAAAATAAAAATATTGTCAAATAAAAATAATATTTATAGAATCTAGATAAATTTTTTTCTTTTTTTATCTTTTTTGTTTTCTTTTTAAGAATCATATTATTCTCTGATTATTTACTACCAAAATAGTTAAATCAGGAAATTTTTTACTAAGTATATCAATTATTTTCTCAATATCATTTTTATTATTTACTTTAATTTCGTAATTTCTAACACTAGAGAATTTATTAGAATTAATAGATATAAATTTAATATATAAAAATTTTTTTTTAAAAATTTTTTCTATTTGAATTATTTCACCGGGGTTAAAAGCACCATTTTTATTTATTGATAACTTAAGATAATCATCATCTAAATTTATATCTTCTTTATCACGTCTTCTATGAATACTTTTTTGTAAAATAATTATTAATAAAATACTAATAACTCCGAATGCAGTAATTTTTATTTGACCTGCTCCAGTTCCAAGTCCTGCTGCAATTGCTAAAAAAAGATATATTAATTCTTCAGGTTCTTTTATTGCAGCTCTAAATCTTACAATCGATAAAGCTCCAACTAACCCAAGAGATAGCGCTAATGACGATTTAACTATTGTGATTACAAGGCATGTAGTAGTAGAGAGTACTATAAAATTTTTTGAAAACTCTTGTTTATTTGAAAGTGGATTTGAATATTTTAAATAAAATAAATTTATTAAAAATCCTAATATTGCTGCTGTTAATAATGATTGAATAAAATCAACACTACTAAGTTTAACTGACTCATTTAAATAAAAATCTAATTCAAAATTATCTAAAAAGTTTGATTTGTTTTCAGAGGTTCCGCTATTTGATTGATGTGAGCTCAATTTTAGTCCTAATTCTATTCAGTTATTTAAATACTAATATTTAACAAATCTATATTTTCAATCAATTAAATAGTATTTTCAGTAATCAAATGTTAACGTATATATAAAGATAAATTGATTTAAATCATTATAACATTGGTTTAATAACTATTTGAAAATAATTTCCCTTAATTTTTAATATAGATTGTATGAAAATATTAAAAAAAATATCAGTTATTGTAGTATCTTTAAATACTAAGTATGATTTTTTAAAAACAATCAACTCAATAAAACTACAAACATATAAAAATATTGAAACCATTGTGATTGATGGGGATAGTAGAGATGGTACAAAAACTGAAATATCAAATTATGAGTTGATTGATAAATTTATTATTGAAAAAGATAATGGAATTTATGATGCTATGAACAAAGGAGTAAAGATATCGACTGGAGAATGGATAATTTTTTTAAATTCAGGAGATATATTTTTTGACAATAATATCTTAGAAAATTTAAATAATTTCATCGAAAATGATATAGATATTATTTTTGGAAACAGCTTAATAGATAACGGAAAATTTATTTATAAGCATGAAGGTAATTTTATAAATAGCAAATCTACTCAAATGCAATTTAGTCATCAAAGCTCATTAGCAAGAAGAGAATTATTAATTAAGAATAATTTTGATTTAAAATATAAAATATCATCAGATTTTAATTTTTTCTTAACACAATATATTAATAAAAAAAAATTCAAAAAAATTAATTTATTTATTTCCACAACTAAATCTGGAGGCATTTCAGACAAAAATAGAATGAATGTTTTAAAAGAAAATTTTCAAATATTAAAAAATAAAAAATTATTGAAAAATAATTTTGAAAAAATTTTATTTGATTTTTTGTTTTTAATTATTAAAAAAATTTTTAAGTTTATATTACCAAATTTTTTAACAACAATAATTTTAAAAATAAAATATAAAAATAAAATCTTAAAATAATTTATGACATTGAAAACATACTGGAAAGAAATTCCATTTTTAAATAATTTTTTTTTAAAGCAATTATCAGTCAATAGAAATAAAATTCACAATATTTTTGTTAATAAAATAAATTATAATGATAACCTATCAATTCTTGATATAGGTACAGCATCTACTTTAGATAAAAATCATAATACAATTCTACAGAAGTTAGATAATAATTTTAATATCACTTGTTTATCAAATCAAAATTGTAATTTACTCAAAGAGGAATACAGAAATGTTAAGTCATTTATTCAAGCAGACGCACTAGAGAATAATTTAGAAAATGAAAATTTTGATGTAGTTTATTCGAGTGCAACAATAGAACATGTTGGTTCCATAGAGAGACAAACTGCTTTTGTCTCAGAATGTTTAAGATTGTCAAAAAAATATGTATTTATAACAACACCAAACAGGTTCTTTCCATTAGACTTTCATACAAAAATTCCTTTCATACATTTCTTGCCAAAAAAAATTCACAGAAAAATATTAAAATTATTAGGTTTTCATTTTTATTCACTTGAAAGCAATTTAAACCTAATGTCTAAAAATGAAATATTTCAAATCTGTAAAAAATTAGATTTAAAAAAGTATGAAATAATTGAGTATAAGGTCTTTAATTTTACATCTAATTTTTTAATATTAATAAAAAAATAATATGGCTTTAATCCAAAGTCTTTCAAATAATCATCCAATACTAGGAGTACTAATATCCTTAATGCTGTGCTTAGGTTTCTACTCTATTGGTAATTTAATTACCTTGAACAAAAATATACAAAATATTGTTTTAAAAATATCTGATTTAGAGTATCAAAAAATATTAATTGGTATTAACATAATAGTTATAATTTTATTCCCATTAGTCTTATTTTCACAAATTTCTAAACTTTTACTCGTTACCTTTTCAATTATTTTAATTATTTTAGGTATTGTTCAATTGATAATACTTTTATCAAAAATCAAATTTTCTTTTGATCATTACAAAAATATCAATAACGAGGAAGTATTAATTTTTTTTTATGTTATTTTATATTTTATCTTATCGATTTCACCAATCACACATGCAGATGCAATCGACTACCACATGGAGGTATCTAAATATATTGCTTTAACTGGAAATTTTCCAACTTCACTTAATAATTATCATAATTTACTTTTTGGATCAGGCGAAATTTTAATGGCTCTGGGCTTTATTTTTAACTCTGAACAACTTGGAAATTTGATACAATTTTCTGGATTACTATCGCTGCTAGGTATTATTAGACGTAACTCTGAAAATAAATTTTTTAATTCAATATTAATTTTGTCATCACCAGTTTTAGTTTTTTTATGTTCATCGCCTAAACCACAATTATTTGCATTGGCATCAAACGCTTTTATATTTTCAATAATTTTCTTTAATCAAAACTTTGAAAAATTAAATAAAAAGGAATTAATTTACCTATGTTTTATTATTTTAATTTTTATTATTAATTCTATTAATATCAAATTTTCGTTTATTTTGAGCTCAAGTATATTGTTTGTTCTATCTTGTATATTATTTCATAAAAAAAAATTTTTATTAAACTTTTTTATTTATTCCTCAATATTTGCTGTTTTATTTTATTTACCTTTTGTAATATGGAAACATCATTATTGGGGTGGAAGCTTTACCAATTATTTTATAGATCCTTTTCCATCAAATTTACAAGGAATAGAATATTTTAAAGAAGAATTAATTAATTATAATAGGAATTACTCTTTATTAAACTTAATTATTCCTAGAAGCTTAGGTTCATTTACAAACACTATTGGAGCTACATTTTTATTATGTTTTGTTTTAATAAAACTTAAAACTTCTATTTTAATAAGATTTATTTGCATATCTTTATTGTATTTGCTTATTATATTTAATTTTGGTCAAATAACTTCAAGGTTCTTAATAGAACTTATATTTTGGATGATAATTATTTTTTCATTTGGAAGAATAAGATTTAATATTTTTATAAAAATTCCTATATATATTCAATCTATATTTGTTGCGATTGTTTTACTTTATGGATGCTATAATTTATTTCCAGGTTCCCTAAATAAAAGCTTTTATGAAAAGACTATGCACGAAAATGCAAATGGTTATTCTTTAGTTCAATGGGCTGAGAGCAAATTAGATAAAGATGAAAAATACATTTTAATGAATCGTTCAACTGGTCTTTCAGAAAATGCATTATCTACTACTTTTTTGTATTATTTAAAATCAGAGGTTAAAAATTTAGATGAAAAATTTTTAAATATTTTTTTCAAACAAAATCCAAAATATATTGTAGCTTATAAAGAAAATCAAAATTTTTCAGTATTTAACAATTGTTTAGAAAAACTAGTTTTTTTTGAGAAGAATATAGGAAAATATACTGGTAGAAATCCATTTAATATTGGAAAAAATTATGATGGATATATATTTAAAATTAAAAATATTGAAAAGACAGAATGTATGACGAAATAAATAAATTTTAAAAATTGCATATACTTAATTATCCAATTTTTCAGTTTCAAAATAATAAAAATAAAAGAATTTTTTATTTTTAAACAACAAATTTAATATTACAAAATATGATTTATATTAAGTTTACTCGTAAGCATAAATTTAGAAAAGTATCTTAATGGTAAAAACTTCAAAATAACAACATTTTAAAAATATCTTAAATTATTTTAATGTTTATTTTTTCTTTTTTAGAACAATTATTTGATACTGAAAAAATCTTACAAAAAAATTTGGAAAAAAGTTCTCTAATTTGAACATTATCTCAAATAAGACTTCACCAATAAAATTGTCAGGAAATAAAATTTTCTGATGTTGAGATGAAAAAGATCTCCAGGGAAAAAATTTAATGTATGCTAAATTCTCAAATTGTTTCCACCAATCATTTGGATGACAGTAAAAATAAATAAATTTTTTTTTATTTTTGAAAAAGAAAAGCTTTTTAACTTTGCTGATTAATGTGTCTGGATTACTGTAAACTATGACTATTGGAGCATTTTTTTTTGCGATATCTATCAATTTTAGAACAACTTTTCTTTGAAGCCTTTCATCAATATGATAAATAGTGTGTAAGCTAATAATTGAATCAAAGTAATTGTTGTTGAATTTAATATCTAAAAAATCTTTCACATAATATTTACCTTTATTACCTAACTTATTCTTTGCTTGATCAATTGCTGACTTAGAGAAATCTACACAGTATCTTTTTTTAAAATTATTTGAGTATTCTAAATATTCATCATATTGAAGAGGTCCAGAAGCAAAATCTAAAATATATTTACCGCCATTAGGTGGTAAATGATTTAAAACTCTTAATCTACAATTCGTGATATATTTTTGAGCACAGTCTCTTAGATCCTCAAAAAGTTCTGCGTCTTTTGAGATTTTATGCTTTTTTCTCCACCCTTTTTTTTTGTAAAATTCTTTAATACTTTTCATTATTTTCCTAAAAATTATATAAATATATAAATATATAAATATATAAATTAAAAATTATTAAAACATAATTTATTACTTAAATAAAAATGAGTCTTGCAATTGACATGGTAGGAACAAAAAATAATAGTGGGACTTATACATTTAATTTAAATTTTTGTCGATATTTAGAGAAAAAAAAATTTAACAATAAAATCTATATTTTTATATCAAATTATTATTTGAAAGATTTAAAAATTAAAAATAAAAATATTACTCTTATCGGTAAGTCAAATTACTTGAATAATAGCTTCCTTAGGTTGTTTTGGATGCAATTTATTTTGCCGTTTGAATTAAAAAGATTAAATATAAAACATTTATATTCACCCATGAACTATTGTCCATTAATTCTAAAATATTCGAACATAAGAGTCACATTGGGCTTACACTCTAATCTTCCTTGGGCAAATTTTAACAAAATGCCAGGAAATATCATTAATAAGTTTCTTATCAGGCTTTTTATGGAAAGATCTATAAAACTATCAGATAAATTAATTGTTTGTTCAATATTTGCAAAAAAAGAAATTAAACAACTTCTAAAATTAAATAATAAAAAAATATTTTCTATAAATCTCGGTCTTGATTTTAACTTCGTAAAATGTTCAAAAAATAAAAACTATTTAAAATCATTTAATTATAAAAATTATGCTTTATCAATTTTATCGTGTACAAGATATCATAATATTATAAATATTTTAAAAGCTTTTAAATTACTTAAAAGTGATATTAAAATAAATTTAAGATTAGTATTAGTCATGCAAATTTTAGATAAAAAATATTATAATGAGATAAAAAAATTTATTGATCAAAATTTTAAAGAAAATGAAATTTTAATATATAATTCTATTGATAAGAATTATCTAATAAATTTATACAAAAAAGCTAATTTCTATGTCTTCACGTCTTATAATGAAGTCTTCGGTTTTACAACTTTAGAGGCTATGTCTCAAAAATGTCCAGTTATCACATCAAGAAAATCAGCTTTACCAGAAATTAATGGACAGGCATCAATTTATTTTGACCCTGATAATATTCTAGAAATAAAATCATCTATGAATAAAATAATTAATGATAAAAAATTAAGAAAAAAATTAATTATAAAAGGATTAAAACAATCCAAAAAATATAGTTGGGATAAGACTGTATATAATACTCAAAAAGTTTTAAATATCCATTGACCTTTTTATATAAAAGTTATTAATAAAAACAGCATCCATGTTGGTTCTTATTAAGCAATCGATTGCCTCCTCAGGCTTCATTACAATGGGTTCATTTTCATTAAATGAGGTATTCAAAACTATTGGAACATTAGTAATTTTGTAAAATTCGTGTATGAGATTATAGAATTTTAGATTATTTTTTGAATTAACGCTTTGAAATCGTGCAGTTTTATCAATATGTGTTATCGCAGGCACCAAATTTATTTTATCCTCCTTTACTGTCCCAACTGTTGACATATAAGGACTATTAAATTTTGTTTCCAACCAACTATCCTGAAATTGTTCCAGTATTGATGGAGCGAAAGGTCTAAATGTTTCTCGTCTTTTTATTTTAAGATTGATTATATCTCTCATATTGTGGTTACGTGGATCAGCTAATATTGATCTATTGCCAAGAGCTCTAGGACCAAATTCCATTTTATTTTGAAACCATCCAATCACATTTCCTTCAGAAATGTGTTTAGATGCTAACTTACAAATTTCTTGGTCGTCTGTAATAAATTGATAATTTACTTTATCTTTATAGTTATCATTGTTTAAAACTTCATCAATATATTTATTAGAGTATTCTAAGCCTGTATAAGGATTAGAGGCATTCAACGGTTTTTTATCTAGTTTTGACAAAACAACATAAGCAGCACCAAGCGCACCACCATTATCTCCTGGCGCATATGGAATAAAGATATCATTAAAATATTTATTATTATTAGTTAAGATTCTATTTGCCGAAGAATTTAAACCACATCCACCTGCAAATACTAAGTTTTTTGAAAAATTTTTTTTCACTATTTTTTTAATTAAATTTTCAAAATAATACTCATAAATTTTTTGAACTGAAGCAGCAAAATTTTTTGAAAAAACATCATCATTATTTTCATCTTCTTTGTCATGTGCAAAAAGAAATTCCAATTTTTCGTTAAAAATATTATCAATTATTAAATCTTTATCTGCAATGTATTTAAAATTGGGATGGTGATGGTTAAAATATTTCAAATTTAATTTAGGTAAAATATTGTAATCATCTATAAACAAATTTTTTTTAATTTTGTTGAAGTATTTTGGTTCTCCATAGGATGCCATTCCCATAACTTTATATTCATCACCATAATTTTTAAATCCTAAAAATTGAGTCATAGCATGATAAAATATTCCTAAAGAGTCGGGAAAGTAAATTTTTTTATTTATTTCAATTTTATTATTTTTGCACATTGAAATTGCAAGCGAAACAAAATCACCTGATCCATCAATTGATAAACCTACTGCATCATCATAACCTGAGGGAAAAAAGGCTGATGCTATGTGAGAAAGATGATGCTCAACTAAATGAATTTTAATATTTTTCTTTAAATTATATTTTTTTAATAAAAAATTTTTTAGATTTATTTTTTTTTTAAACCTATTAATTAAATTTTTTTTATTTAAAAATGAATTTTTAAAAAAAAAAAGACTTTTCGCTACTAGATTGCTCTGAGGCCTTGTGTTAAAAGCTATATCTGTTATCTCATTTTCATTTACTCCTGCCTGTTTAATGCAAGCTTTGATAGACTCCACTGGAAACCCTGAAAAATGTTTTTTTCTATTTATTCTTTCCTCTTCAATAGCTACAATTAGTTTTCCATCAACTATTAAGCAAGCAGAGGAGTCTGCATGATGAGCGTTAATTCCCAGAATTATTTGCATAAATAATTATTTTTTTTAATTTGAATAAGTTAACATAGCATTGATAATTTCAACATTTCAGAAAATATAATACGCATATTAAATTGTATAATAATTTATTTATACATAATAATTTGACGAGTAGAGTAAATTAATATAGCAAATTTGTAACTCATTGCTAAACTATTTCAAGTAAACTTATTTATAGATTAATGGAAAAAGATTCAACAAGGTCCATCAAGGAAGTTTTGAAATGGCTTATAATTTTAGTCCCTATTTCAATAATTTTAGGTAACTCTATTTTAAACATAAATATTTTATTAATAGATATATTATTTATTTATTTTATTTTTAAAGATAAATTAAAATTTAGTAAAACATTCATATATGTTTCACAAATTTTTACTTTAATTTTATTTTTAAATAATTTAATCTCTTCGGATCATCCTTTAAGTTTTAGAGCAAGCATAGGTATTCTAAGATATTTTATTTTCTTTATGGCATTTACTTATTTTCTTAATGACGAAAAATTTAAAAATTTATTTTTTAAAATAATATTTTATGTGATTATGTTTGTATCTGTAGATGTGCTATTTCAATATTTTTTTGGTAAAGATTTATTTGGTAATGAATATAGTATAGACCATGGCAAAAGACTTTCTGGTCCTTTTGGTGACGAGTTAGTTGTAGGGGCATATTTATCTAAGCTATTTTTTTTGGGTTTAGCATATCTATTTTTTAAATCAAAAAACTACTATTTATATATTCTCTATTTATCTTATATTGTAATAATAATATTTTTAACTCAAGAAAGGTCAGCTTTTTTCATAAGCATTATTTCAGCTATATTCTTTATTTTATTTTTTAAAATAAATATAAAATACAAGTTTATTTTTTTTTTACTATTATCAGTACTAGTCGCTTTATTTATAAGATTTGATGAAACTAGCTCAAAAAAATATTTTCAGCAAACAGTTATGCAGCTTGGTTTAAGCGATATTTTGCATAAGAGATCTGGAGATCATTCTCATCATATAAATACTTTTTGGGATAGCAGGTATGGTGCTCATTTTTTAACTGCTTTTGAAATATATAAAGATAATAAAATTTTCGGTAGTGGAGTAAAAACATTTAGAAAGGAATGTAATATTGATAAATATGAAAATATTAATTCAGCTTATTCAGATCAAAGATGTAATACACATCCACACAATATTTATTATGAAATATTATCCGAGGGTGGTATTTTATTGTTTATACCATTTTGTCTAGCAATTATTTTTATTGTTTTAAAGAATCTTCAAAATTTAATTTCGTATAAAAATAACTTTTTTAATTTATTAAATTTAAGCATATTAATTATTCTTTTTTTTCCAATACAAACTACTGGTTCTTTTTTTTCTACATTTAATGGAATATTTTACTGGATTGGTCTTGCAGTTGTAATTAATAACATGAGATTAAATTTTCTTAGGTAATCTTGTCAGAAAAATTAAAATTATAATATATATAAAAAAACTTACTAAAATTATTATCAAATTATTATCAATAAATTTCGTTGATAAATATGGAAACATAGTTATTAAAATATATAGAATAAATACAAATTTTTTATCAGAAACTCTCAATAAATAATGATGAAGATGATTCAGGTCACCCTGAGATATTGATTTTCCATTCAATATTCTTGAAAAAACTAATCTTGTCATATCTATTCCCGGAATAAAAAAAATAATAAAAATTTGATCACATAGCAGTGTTTGATTTAAATTATACTCTCGTATAAAAAAAGTTGAAATAAAAACCCCTAATAATGAAACTCCTGAATTACCTAAAAATGATTTATTTCTTATATTTAAATATAAGCAATAAAATAAACATATTATAATTAATATTTCTAAATCTAAAAAAAAATCTCGCTCAATTCCTAAAACAATAATAAAAAATAGCGAAACTGAAATTGCAATTCCATTTAAACCGTCAATAAAATTCATAAAATTATAAAATATATATATAAAAAAAATTGTTAAAAATATTGAAGACTGATTAAGTATAATTTCTTTATTTGTTATGTTTTCAAATAATAAAGATTTAATTACAAGGTTTTGATCAAAAGGAATTAACAAAAGTAAAAATAAAATAATTAAAAAAGATTTCTTTTTTGGACTAAGATCTTTTAAATCGTCGTAGTAACCCAATATATAGAAAAAGGTATTTGAAAGTATTGCAATACAACAAAACTTTAAACTAAAAAATTTATAAAATAATATATCAAATAAAAAATATAAATTTAAAGCTACAAGAATAAGAAAGCCATTAATCATGGAGGTAGGCAAAATATGTTTTTTCCTTTTAGTATCTGGTAAATCGTATAAATTCAAAAATCGAGAAATCCTTTTATAAAATAAGCTTAATAAAAAAATTATTAATACAATTAAGTAAACACTAAGTTGAAGGTTGATTAAATTTTTCATTTAAAGTGATATATTTTATATTTAAATTTTGATGAAATAGATAACAAATTACTTACTTTCTCGTTGGTACAGGGTGATTTTGAATACATACAAAGGTCTTTAGTGTAATAATGAGACTTTTGATTATCTATTTCTACTTCACTTAAACTAATTTGAGTATTCATTTTATTAAAATTATAATATCTTGGCCAAGGAAAATTATCATATTTCAAATTAAAGTTTTCGAATTTTAACATATTTTTTGACACAAAAACTAAAATACAAATTAGAGAAAAATTTTTTATAAATTTCAGATTTTTTTTATTTAAATTTGTTCTACTTAATAAAATTAAAAAAATTATAATAAAAAAGTTTATTATGTAAGAAATCCCAAACCTAAAAACTGGAAATTTTAAAAACCATACACAAATTGAAATAAAAAAAATTAACAAATATAAATACAAATTAAGGTTAGATGAAACATTAAACCAAGGATTTTTTCTTTGGTCATTTTTTTTTAGTACGATTGCTAGAAAAATTAAAATTGAAAGATAAATAGTTATAATTTTTAAAATTTTCTTACCATGACCAGATACCCACACCTTTGTCCAATCAAAACCACTAATATAATTTTCAATATCAATATTTTTATCTTTATTTTCTGGCCATCCTTTTGACCATGCTTGAGAAATTTTACTCATTTTATTAACATGTTGGATGGATTTTATATCTTTGTTAAACCATGAAAGATTTTTAATACATGTTTTTTCAATTGGCCAAATCAAACAAGCAGAATTTACTATTCCTTTTATTAACCATAAACCTAACAACGTAGTAATAAAAATATTTTTGAGATTTATAAATTTTATTAAATTTTTATTTTTAATTATTTTAATAAACGGAAATATCAAAACTGGTAAAAAAGTTATTTTATTAGTAAAAATGAAAATTGATAAAAAATAAGAATTTGTAAAACTAAATCTATCTTTATATTTTAAAATTAAACTAAATAATAAAAATACAAGAAAATGAGGAATATAATCATTACCATATTCTCCATAACGATTCATTTTAAATGTAAAAAAAACTAAAGAAAAAAAATTATATAATAAATAAATTTTATTTTTTTTATTTTTTCTAATACTTACAAAAATTTCTTTAAAAAAATAAAGATATATTGCTGATGATATAATACTTGATGGGAGTAACATACCATTTGTTCCAGTGATATAATTGTTACTGATTGCCTGAAGATATTGAAGGATTGATATATTTCCAAATCTAGAATTAATATTTGTTATTCCAAAAATTATTTTTTCATCGTTGATCAATTTAATAAAAGGGTAATGATATAAACCTGAGTCTGGTCTATTCGACTCAGCTAGAAAAATAATAATAATTGAAAAAAATGAAATTAATAACAAATTAAATAATAAACTTAATTTAATATGAGTTTTAAAAGATCTTTTATAAAAAAAGAATAATAAAATTATCGATGTTAATATTGTATTATTTTGTAAATCTAATCTTACAAAAAAATTTGCTGATAAACCAATAAAGCTTAATACAATTGACCCTACGACAATAGTAATACAAGTATTAGAGAAATTACCTCTAATATTAACAAAAATGTTACCTGCAATATAATAAAAAAAACAAACAAAAACTGTGCTATAAATTACATCCATTTAAGAAAAACATTACTTAATATGTTTAAACTTTTTAAATATAAAAAAAAAAATTTTATCAAAAATGTAACTTTAATTTTATTTCTATTCATTGCCACTAATTTTTTTTTAAATAGCTATACTATATTTAAAAATTCTTATCATGAAAGAATGGTGAGAAATCATGGATATTGCGACAAACAAGGTTACGGTTTCATTAAAAAATATAGCAAAAAATATAATTTTTCATCAAATGTTAAAATAATACAGTCCAATAAACATCCTTATTCTGGTTGGATTATCAATCAATTTTTTAACCCAAGTGAGTATAAATACATCATTCTTATTAACTCAAAAACATTACCAATCAACGAAAAAATATTAGAACAAGAATTTAATTGTTTTATTTTAGAAAATGATTGAAATTTTAAATATATTTTTTATTTCACTTACAATATTTTCAATATTTAATATAAAATCTGAAAAAATATTCAAATATAAAAATAAAAATATATTTTATATCATCTCTTTTAATCTAATAATTTTCTTTAATATAACACTATTTTCTTCTTTTTTTCGAATGAGTATAAACATGATGTTTTATTTTTTGGTTATAATATTCTTGTTAAGTATTAAAAATTTTCTCCATCAATTAAAAAATAATTACTATTTATTATTTGTATTCATAAACCTCGCGTTATTTTTAAAAATTTCAGTTGATCCTAGCCTAGGGTGGGATGGTGTAACTAATTGGTATCCCAAAGCTTATAATTTTATGGAAGGAGGAGATTTTTATGATTTAATAAATTATAATAAACCAACATATCCACATTTGGGAACTTTTATTTGGGCAATTTTTTGGAACTACTCCTTTTTAGATTATGAATATTTTGGAAGATATATATATGTGTTTACCTATTTGGCATCTATATTTTTTTTAATTTCATACAAAAAAAAAATTGATTTTAAAAATATTTTAATAATAATTTTTTTATTAATTATCACTTATGATTTAAGTTTATTTAAGGGTTATCAAGAATTTTTGATTTTTGGGTTTATAAATATTTTTGTAGTATTGTTTTTTAATGAAAAAGATAACTTCAATTTAAGCTACATTACTTTATTGATAGTTAATATTTTAATTTGGATTAAAGATGAAGGTTTAATTTATTCATTGCCTATTTTAATACTATATTTATTAAGAAATAAAAATTTATTTACCCGAGAAAATTTTTATTTCATTACGATTTTTTCATTAATAATAATTTTTAAAATTTTCATGATGAATAAAATTACATATTCTTCAGAACTTGGTGGATTTTCAATTGAACAAGTAATAAATGAAATTTTTAATTTTGATACAATTTTTTTAGATATTTTAATAATAGGTAAGCATTTTTTAATAAGTTTTTTTAAATATCCAATATGGATCTTTTTATTCATTTTTTTACTGTTCCCCAGTCAAAATGTAAAAAATCTTAAAATATATAAATCTAGCAAATATATTTTATTTTTCTGTTTGATTGTCAATTTTTTGATATTTCACATCCAGGATATTGTTTTTCTTGAGTGGCACTTATCTACTGCATTAGACAGATTAAATATGATGTTATCTGGCTATTTTATATATTTTATCTATTTAAATATTGAGGATTATTTTAAAAGATATTTTTAAATGATTAACCTATCTAAAATATATGAACTTTTAGTATTTAAAAAATTTTACCTATTTATTTTGTGGATTTTGATATTACTAGGTATAAATATAAATATTGATCATTATTATTTTAATAAAAATAATAATCTTATAGAACTTTTTTATTCTTTTAGACTTTATGTACAGTTTATTATTTTTTTATTGTTAATTTATATAAATTTTAAAAATTTTTCATATTTTTCAAAAATAAATTCATTTTTTTTTTTATTCCTTTTTTATAATATTATACAAATTGTATCATTATTACTTAGTGAAAATAATAATCTAAACCTGATATATAATGTATTAGCAATTAACTTATTATTATTTGTCAATTTGATTTTTGATAAATACAGAAGTGAAAGCATAAAATTATTCTATATTTTTATAATTTTGCTTAGTTTTATCTATTTTTGGTTTTATATAGAAAAAATATATTATTTAATTTTTCAAAATGAAATTTTTTATGGGCATTATCACAAATCTTCTGCTTTAATTAAATCAGTCATACCACCAAGATCATCTGGTATTGGCAGAATGGCGATTGTATTATTCATATTCTGTATAATTTTCTTTAGAATTGAAACTTTTCGAGAAAAACTTCTATTAATTATATTAATTATTCCAGGTATTATGTTAACCCAATCAAGATCAGTTATTGGCATATATTTTTTAATATTTTTAATTATATCTTTTTCAAACTTTTTACGGTTGCATAATTTACAATTTAAAAATATTAAAAAAAATATTTTAATACTTATTTTATTTCCATTAATATTCTCTTTAACTCTTTCACAACTTAAAGAAAGCAATCTTAATTATATTAAAGATAAATATATTTATAAAAAAGATACTTCAAAAATTGAATATACTTTAAATACGGAATATAAAATATTACGAAATGTAAACACAAGATCATTTACATCGTACAGAGCTTTTGATTGGCTAGAAATATATAATAAAACTAAAGATAAATTTCTTTTAGGGTACGGTACGCAAGCAGATAGATATTTGATTAATCAAAGTGCTTCTAACGCTTTATTGTATTTTTTTTCAAGTTCTGGCATTGTTGGTTTTGCAATATATCTTGTTATAATTTTTAATCTCTTTAAAAAGTTATGGTTGAATTTAGATTATTTAAAAATAAATAGTTTAAAAGATAAGCCATATTTGTTCTCACTTTTAATTTGTTTAACTTTATTAATCAGAAGTATTGTTGAGAGCTCTTTTGCTGTATTTGGGATAGATTATGTATTATTTTTAATAAGTTTATTTGTGATAAGTAATGAAAAAAGAACCAAAAATTAGTATAATAACAATCGTTAAAGATGGTATGCCATTTTTAGATGATGCATTAAAATCTTTTGATTTACAGAGTTATAAAAATAAAGAATTAATTGTCGTTTACACTCATTCTATAGATAAAACACTTAGAACTTTAAAATCAAAGAAATTTATTTCAAAAATTATCATAGATAACTCATCTAAAAATATTTATGGTTCTTTAAATGTAGGAATTAGATCAGCAGAAGGAGACATTATAGGATTACTGCACTCTGATGATTTATTTTTTAACTCAGAGGTTCTTTCAAGTGTTGCAGCTAGCTATAAAAATTCAGAATTTGAAATTGGATATGGTAATATTATAATTTCTAATAGATACGACATAGATAAACCTTTTAGAAATTGGAAAAGTAATCATTTTAAAAAGGAGAGTTTAAAATTTGGATGGATGCCACCTCATACATCAGTTTTTATATCAAAAAAACTAAAAATATTTAAGTATTCTACTAAATATAAAATTTCATCTGATTATGAATATCTGTTAAAACATTTAAACTTATCAAAAAAAATTAAATACTTAAATTTCTACACTACTATTATGAGACATGGAGGGATAAGTAATAAGTATTTTTATCTCAAATTTTTTGAAGATATTAAAATAATTAGGAAATATTTTCAATTTTATATCATTGTATCATTGCTTAAAATTATCAGAAAAATTAACCAATTTGTAATATTTAAACAACCTTTAAAAAATAGCAATTATTTAAAATTTTTTGTAGAAAAAAAATATAAATTTGTCAGAGACGCAAATCATCTAATTGAATCTAAAAATTTTGTACTATCAGGTTTTAATTTAGCTTTTTTAGCCTTCGTACATAATAAAATTAATTTAAATAAAAAAAATTTATATCTATGGCCTGACGGAGTTTTGTCTAAATTTATTTTGAATAAAAATAAGATACCTGGGAGGCAAATTCTTTCTAAATTAAAAAATAATGATAATTATAAATATGTTTATCTTATAGCTAGTAAAAATAAAAAAAACTTAGATTATATTAAAAACAAATTCCCTAATAAAAAAATAATTTTCATAAAGGCACCTTTTGGAAATTCTGAACAAATTTTTAAAAAAATTTACAAAAAAATTGTCAAAATCAAACTAAATAGTATTATTTTGTTAGGCCTTCCAACTCCAAAGCAAGAAATCTTAGCAGCTAAAATTTCAAATATTTTGGATGAGTATAAAATAATTTGTTTGGGGGGAGCAATAAATTACAATTCCAAAGACTCAAAAATTCCACCAAAATTATTTGAAAATTATTTTGAGAGTATTTGGCGATTGCAGAATGATACTTTAAGAAGGTTAACGCGATTATTAATTTCAAGTTTAATTTTTTTAAAAAGATATTTATTTAAGGAATATAAAAATTTATAGTGATGTTAATCTGGGCATGTGACTTTAGACAAAATTCAGGTGAGGGAAAATTAGCAAGGTTATTTGTTGAAAAATTTTATTCTAAATCAAAAATTGAAATAATAATCGTTACACCTGATTGTAATTACTTGTTATTTGATGGAAGTTATAAAATAATAAAAAGAAAGAAATATGTTAATTATAATAATTTTTTCTTTAAATATTTATATCCTTTTATTGGTTGTTTATTTTCTTGGTATTCATTTTTTCATGGAAAAAAATTTATATATGTAAATTATTTACCACTTTGGAATTTTTTATTATTTTTACTGTTTGCACCTAATACAAATTTAGGACCAATTACAGGTTCAAATAGATATAGAGCGTTTAATTTTAGATTATTGATACCAATCTTGTACAATATTTCAAAATATATTGTTAATTTTAGACATAAAAAAACAATATTTGCTACTGATAACTTAAAAAAATATTTCAAAAAGAAAGATAAAAATAAAAAATTTAATTTTGTTTTAAATTATTTAAACAGTAAGGCTACAAAAATTACTCCTAAACCAATTGATTTGATAATTTATTATAGAAAACACAATAATAAGAATAATGATTTTATGCTTAATTTTGCATTATGGATGGTTGACAAGAATTATAAAGTGAGTTGTATCGGAGATAAAATTAATGATCGACGTGTTAAAAGCTATGGCTATATTAATAATAAAGAAGCAATAAATTTGATTAAAAAATCAAAATTAGGAGTAAATAGTAGTGAAAATTTTTATTCATTTTTCACGTTGGATTGCATGAATAATTTTACAAAAGTTTTGTGTGATAAAAAATCTTTAAATGGAAGAAATATTTTTAAAAATAAAGTTTTAGTTACTAATTATGACAATTTTTCTGTTGCATGTGAAATAGCTCACAATTTTTTAAAAAGAAAATAATCCAAACATATTTTAAGCAAACCTATAATATTACCAGTAAATTGTGATAAATTAATTCTTATAAGATTAGAAAGAGCTTTTAGAATTGATGTAAAAAAAAATGAAATGATATTCAATTTGTTTTTTTTTACAAAATAATATCTGTTAACCAACTCTTTCACTCCAAAAGAAAAGTTTTTTCTTTCAATAAAGTTGTAATTATAGCATGGTGCATCTTTTAAAACTATCAACTTACCAAATTTTCTTTTTCTATAACTAAAATCCAAATCTTCTAAGTAGCTATATTCTGAAAAAAACTCATCAAAATAAATTTTATCATTTTTTTTATATATGACAGCATTTGTTGGTAACCAATCAACTTCTAAATTTTCTTTTAAATTTTCTAATTTTGAATGCCAGCCTGAGGAGCTTACCGATCCTGGCTTTACAGAATAAATTCCAAACTTTTCAAAAAAAAAATTTTTTTTTAAATTATCAAAAATATTTTTTTTATTCCTTGTTAATATATTAAATGAGTAACCACTGTATGAGGTATTTTTTTTTATAAAATTACTCATAATTTTAAATGATTTATTTTGAAATAAAATATCGTCATCTAAAAACATATAATATTTATTTTTTTTATTCATTTTTTTTATTCCAATATTTCTTTGCTTTGATATAGATGGATAAGAGGTATAAAATTTAATTTTTAACGAAAATTTTTTTGTAATTTTCTTCAATATATTTTTATATTTTTCATTTGAGCTATCTATTATTAAAATCTCATTGAAAAAAAATTTATTTAATGTCAATATTTTTAATAAAGTTTTAATTTTATACGGTCTATTTTTAGTTGGAATTATGATAGATAAGTTCATATTCTATAAAATATTCTTAATTTTTTAAACGGTATTAATAAAACTAAATGAAAAAACTGCAAGATAACAAGCAGGTGTATATCAAAATTATAAAACCAAATTATTGTATTTGCAATTGTAAATGAAAATTGTGTGATTATAAATTTTTTAAAATAAAAAAATCTTCTTATAAAATATATTCTAATTGATAGCGTTAATATTTCTTTTAAAAGTATCAACAAAGCAAAATATAAAATATTTCTACTAATTATTGATAATATAATTCCCAAAATAAAAGGTATTAAAGTTATAATCTCAATTGTACTATTCTTTTTAGAATTTCCACTTAAATCAAAATAATCAATTATCAATTTTGAAAAGGACCCAAATGTAGCAATTAAAAAAAATATTTTAATTAATTCAGCATAATTTTGATCAAAAGCATCACCTAGCCATAATTTTAGGGCTTTATTTAGAAAAATGTATAAAACTAAAAAAATAGCAAAAATATATATGCAGTAAAAAATAGTTGAATAACTTAAGCTAGCGCTCATATTATTTTTTTTCAAATTTGTTTTCGCAATAAAAATATTGTTGTATGACAATAATGGATCACCTAATTTTGACGTAATTTGCTGAGAAACAGTATAATAAACAAAAGCTAAGTTATCCAAAAAAATTTTTATTAGATACTTATCAAAGTAATTATAAATTTGATTTAAAACTGTGTTAAGTGTCATCCACTTTAAATTATTAATGCAATCCTTAAGATATGGAGTGTGAATTTTTAAATTATGAAACTTAATTTTTCTAATGTTTATTATCAACATTAAAAATACAACAATGAATTTAATCAATATTGATACAAAAAAAATATCTGAATGAATCTCGTTTAATACAAATAAGGAAGGTAGTGAAATTGAAATACTATAAAATATTAAATTAAATATACTAAGTAATTTATAATTTAAATTTCCCTTAAAAACACCCTCTAGTGTTAAATAAAAATTTGTTAAAATTAGTCCTATTAAAATTTTTAAATTAAGAATAGTTTTAATATTTTCAAGATTGTAGCTCTTCACTACTATTACTATCAGATAAAAAATTAAAAGAGTTAAAATGGTTGAAAATATTGATGTAAATATAATTGAAGTAAAAAAAACATTATCTTTATCTTTCTTCTTTCTAGAAATATTAATTGTAGCTATTCTTCCAAAATTTAAATTGGTGATAATTGCTACTGTTAGAATAAAATGATTTATCATATAATTTGAATAAGCAGATATTTCTAGATAATTTAGGAATATTGGAATAGAAACTAGAGATATAAATATAGAAAATAAGCCTGGAAAAGAGTAATATAATGTTCCAACTAAATATTGCGAGTTGACCAATTTATTTATGTAATGCATTTTTTTAATGAAATTCCAAATTGATAAATTAAATATTTTTATAACATATGAATAAAACCATATTAATACCATGTTTCAATGAAAAACAGACTATTTTAAAAGTATTAGAAAAAGTGAAAGAGAATCTAGTCGATGGTGACGAGATTATAGTAATAGATGATTATTCTGTAGATGGAACTAGAGAAATTCTAAATAATATAAATGACAAAATTATAAAGGTAATTCTGCATAAAAAAAATTTTGGAAAAGGAAAAGCAATTAATACAGGTTTGCAACAAGAGTTGAAGGATATTGTAATTATACAAGATGCCGATTTGGAGTACGATCCAAGAGATTATAAGCTATTATTAGAGCCTTTTTTAAATACCAATGCTGACGTAGTTTATGGATCAAGATTTTTAGGAACAAGCAAATATATAAGACTTCACTTTTTTTGGCACTCAGTTGCAAATAAATTGTTAACATTATTATGTAATTTAATTACAAACTTAAATATGACTGATATGGAAACAGGTTATAAGGTGTTCAAAAAAAATGTTATTAAGTCAATAAGTATTAAAGAGAATTCATTTGGAGTTGAGCCAGAAATAACAGTCAAATTAGCAAAAAAAAAATTTATTTTTTATGAAGTGCCTATTTCTTATGCTGGAAGATCATACTCAGAGGGAAAAAAAATTGGACTTAAAGATGCATTTAGAGCAATTTACTGTATTTTTTTTTATGGATTATTTAAATAAATTATGAAGAAAGTTTTAGTTTGTGGTGCTGGAGGATTTATCGGAGGTCACCTTGTAAAAAGTCTTTTAGAAGATGGATATGATTTAGTTTGTGCTGATATCAAACCTTTGGAATTATGGTTTCAAACTTTTGAAAATTGTAAAAATTTTTTTATAGATTTAAAAGATTTCAATAACTGTCTAAAAATAACAGAAGGCGTTGATTATATTTTTAATATGGCTTGTAATATGGGTGGTATGGGATTTATAGAAAATAATAAAACTGATTGTATGTTATCAGTTCTTATAAATACAAATTTACTAAGATCCTCAATTCAAAATTCTGTTCAGAGATTTTTTTTTTCGTCTAGCGCATGTGTTTACAACGATAAAAAACAAAAGGATATTTTTATTAAAGGATTGAAAGAAGAAGACGCATATCCTGCTGCACCAGAAGATGGATATGGATGGGAAAAGTTATTTAGCGAAAGAATGTGTAGACACTTTTCTGAGGATTTTAATTTACAAGTCCGTATTGCAAGGTACCATAATGTATATGGTCCCATGGGGACATACGATGGTGGAAGAGAAAAGGCACCAGCTGCCTTATGTAGAAAAGTCATAAATGCAAAAATTAACTCCTTAAATTCTATAGATGTATGGGGGGATGGCAATCAAACAAGAAGTTTTATGTTTATAGATGATTGTATAATTGGAACTAAAAAACTTTTTTTTAGCAATTTTTCACAACCATTAAATATTGGTAGCGAAGAGCAAGTATCGATTAATCAAATGATTGAAATTATTGAACAAATTGCAGAAATACAATTAAAAAAAAATTATCTTTTAGATAAGCCTAAAGGTGTAAGAGGTAGGTCTAGTAATAATGATCTAGCAAGGAAACAAATAAATTGGGATACCTCGACTAGTTTAAAAGTTGGTCTCACCAAAACGTATAAATGGATTTTTGAAGAAATTAAAAAAGGTAATAAGAACAATAAATACTCAAAAAAATATTAATAATTTTATTTTTAAAATTAATTTTTAAGATAAAAATGTTTTAATTACTATACATTTGTATCGAATAGTATATTTAATATTTATTTAATTTTAAGCTATGGCTAAAACAGCGTTAATATTTGGTATTACTGGACAAGATGGATCTTATCTATCAAAATTATTATTAAAAAAAAATTATATTGTTCACGGTATTAAAAGAAGATCCTCCTCACTAAATACTCCTCGAATTGATAGCATATATCAAGACCCTTTCGTAAAAAAAAAAAGATTAATTCTTCACTACGGTGATATTTCAGATAGTAACTCAGTTTTTTCTATTATAAGAAAAACTAAACCTGATGAAATATATAATTTGGCTGCACAGTCTCATGTTGCCGTTTCCTTTCAAATACCAGAATATACAACAAATGTAGACGCAATGGGCACATTAAGAATACTTGATGCAATATTAAAAATAAACAGAAAAATTAAATTTTATCAAGCAGGCAGTTCAGAAATGTTTGGTAAAGTCATGCAAATACCACAAACCGAAAAAACACCGTTTTATCCAAGAAGTCCATATGGTGTAGCAAAATTGTATTCTCATTGGATAACAATAAATTATAGAGAATCTTATAAAATATTTGCATCTAATGGTATATTGTTTAATCACGAAAGCCCATTAAGAGGAGAAACTTTTGTAACAAAAAAAATAGTCCAAGGGCTATGTAAAATAAAATTTAACAAACAAAAAAAACTTTTTTTAGGAAATTTATATTCAAAAAGGGATTGGGGGCATGCTGAGGATTATGTCGAAGCAATTTGGAAAATTTTGCAAAACAATAAACCTGATGACTTTGTTATATGTACGGGAAAGCAATATACAATAAAAAAATTTTTAAATTTGACTGCCAAAAAACTTAATATGAAGTTAAAATGGAAGGGCATAGGTCTCAATGAAAAAGCATTTGATATAAATAATAAACCTATTATTGAAATTAAAAAAGAGTATTTTAGACCATCTGAAGTTGATAAACTTGTTGGAAATTTTAGTAAAGCTAAAAAAATTCTAAAATGGAAACCCAAGCATGATTTGAATAGTTTAATTGATGATATGGTCAAATATGAAATTAAACATTTAAAAAATGATCAATAAAAATTCAAAAATTTTTCTTGCAGGCCATAAAGGAATGGTTGGTTCAGCAATTTTAGATTTACTACAAAAAAGAAAGTATAAAAATATTATCACTGTTGATAAAAAAAAAGTAGATTTAAGAGATCAATATCATGTAAATAAATTATTCAAAAAAAAAAAACCTGATGCTGTAATAATTGCCGCTGCAAAAGTTGGAGGCATATATGCCAATAAAAATAATAAGGCAGACTTTATTTATGATAATTTACAAATACAAAATAATCTAATTCATGGGTCCTATACATCAGGAGTGAATGATTTAATTTTTTTAGGATCCAGTTGTATTTACCCTAAAAATTGCAAACAACCAATTAAAGAACAATTTTTGTTATCAAATTATCTGGAAGAAACTAACGATGCCTATGCTGTTGCAAAGATAGCAGGAATAAAACTTTGTCAAAGCTATAATCAACAATATAAGACAAATTATAAATGTTTACTTCCCTGTAATGCTTTTGGCCCAAATGATAATTATGATGAAAAAAACTCACATTTTTTTCCTGCTTTGATAAATAAAATAATTGATGCTACCAAAAGAAAAAAAAATTACATAACTATTTGGGGAGATGGAACTCCTAAAAGAGAATTAATTTTTAGTTACGATCTAGCAGATGCAATTATTTATTTTTTAAACAAAAAAACAAAAGAGGATTTGATTAATATTGGAACAAAAGATGAAAAATCAATTTATGATTTTGCTAAATATATTATGAATTTCCTCAAGGTTGACCTAAAAATAAAATTTAAAAATAAACATCTAAAAGGTACATACAGAAAAAAACTAGACACATCATTGGCACGGAAATATGGATGGACTTCCAAGACTCCGATGTCTCAAGGACTATCAATTACAATTTCTGATTATTTAGAGCACCATATTTTTAATAATAATAAAATTGACAATTAAAAATTATTATGCATATTTGCCCAGCCTGGTGGTTATAGCGAAAGTGTAATACCCGATCCCATTCCGAACTCGGAAGTCAAGCCTTTCTGCGCCAATGGTACTTAGTCTTAAGACTTGGGAGAGTAGGACATTGCCAGGCCATTTCTATATGAAAAAATATATTGTGGTTACAGGTGGAGCTGGATTTGTTGGGACAAACTTAATAAGATATTTATTAAAAAAAACTAAACACCAAATAATAAGTTTAGATAACTATTCAACTGGCTCAGAGAACAACCATATAAAATCAAAAAGAATAAAATATATTTGTGGCAATACATTAAATGTGAAATCTATTCTGAATAAATACAAAAAAAAAATTAATTCTATTTTTCATTTTGGAGAATTCTCAAGAATTTACCAAAGTTTTAAGCATTTTAACAAATGTTTTGATTCAAATTCAGTTGGAAGTAAAGAAGTTTTCAAATTTTGTTTAGATAACAAAATAAAACTTATTTATTCTGCCACATCCGCTACGCTTGGTAAAGATGGCAATGATAAAAACCTATCACCATACGCTTTTACTAAATCAAATAATTTAGAATTATTAGAAAATTTAAAAAAATGGTTTAATTTCAAATTTGAAGTTATATATTTTTATAATGTTTATGGAGATAAACAAATTGAAACAGGTGAAATGGCAACTGTAATTGGAATTTTTCAAAATCAATATAGAAATAAAAAGCCCTTAACAGTTGTTAGACCTGGGAAACAAACTAGGAGATTCACGCATATTTCTGATACTGTTGATGTTTGCTTTAAGGCTTGGAAAGCTAAAAAATGTGCACACTATAGTATAAGTCACAAAATCACTTACTCAATAAAAGAAGTAGCAAAAATGTTCAATACAAAAATAGTTTTTATTCCATCAAGGTTAGGTGAGAGATATTCCTCAACTTTAACAAATATATCGAATAATAACAAGGTAATTAGGCTTTATGGAAAAATAAATTTGAAAGATTACATAACATCGTTTATTACATCAGAAAAAAAAAAATATGAAAATCGCAAGTTCGCTTAAATCACTAAAAAAGAGAGATCTTAATTCTAAATTGGTCAGAAGAAGAGGTAGGGTTTACATTATAAATAAAAAAAACCCAAAATTTAAAGCTCGACAAAAATAAATTACCTAAACTTATGAAAATTGGATCAATTTCAGAAGATACATTAAAAGAAAAAAGAATTTCAATAACTCCGGAGATAGCACAAAAGTATATTAAATTGGGTTTTGAAGTCTTATTGTCTGAAAATTATGGAAAACATTTAGGATATAATGACACTGATTATAAAGATTTGGGTGCTCAAATCATTAATGATAATAACAAATTAGTCGAAAATGCCGATATATTATTACAGCTAGGATTAGTAGAAAACGATAAACTTTCATTATTAAAGTCAAATCAAACTTATATTGGTGTCTTAAATATCTCTGAAAATAATGAGAAACTTAAAAACTTACAGAAAAAAAATATAAATCTTTTTTCGCTAGATTTGCTTCCTAGAATAACAAGAGCACAATCTATGGATATTCTTTCTTCTCAAGCAAATCTTGCTGGATATAAAGCTGTCATAGAGTCATTTGCACACTTTGAAAAAGCGATTCCAATGATGATGACAGCAGCTGGAACAATTCCAGCTGCAAAAATTCTTGTAGTTGGAGCAGGAGTAGCTGGTCTTCAGGCTATTGCAACAGCGAAAAGAATGGGAGCAATAGTTTTTGCTACCGATGTAAGGATGGCCTCAAAAGAACAAGTGGAAAGCTTAGGAGGTAAATTTTTGACTGTCGAAGGTGCAGAAAACCTTGAAACAGAGGGGGGTTATGCAAAAGAAACCTCAGAGGATTTTAAAAAAAAACAAGAGGAATTACTTGCTGACACTATCAAAAAAATTGATATTGTAATTTGTACAGCATTAATTCCAGGTAAAAAAGCTCCAGTGATAATAAAAGAAAACATGATAAACAATATGAAAGCAGGTTCATTAATTTATGATCTAGCCGCTGCTCAAGGAGGAAATACTGCTTTTACCGAAGTCAATAAGGTAGTAGATAAAAAAGGAGTAAAAATTATGGGAGAAAGAAATATACTTAATAAACTTCCTATTTCTGCATCAAATTTATTTGCTAAAAATGTATTTAATTTTGTCTCAAATTTGTACGATAAAGAGAGTGATAATATTAAAATAAATTTAGAGGATGAAATAATAGAAAAAACTTTAATTAAATAAAGCCATGGAAATAGATCCATTTATATTCAGATTAAGTATTTTTATTCTTTCCATATTCGTTGGATATTACGTGGTATGGAGTGTAACTCCATCCTTACACACTCCTTTGATGTCAGTGACAAATGCAATCTCATCTGTAATTATTGTTGGAGCAATTATTGCCGCGCTTGCTGGTAAATCTGATATAATTTTCAATAACTCAACTATTTTTGGTTTTTTAGCAATATCACTTGCAGCAATAAATATTTTTGGAGGATTTCTCGTAACCCAAAGAATGCTTGCAATGTATAAAAAAAAGAAAAAAGATAAATAATGATTTCATCAAATTTATCGGCAGTTTTCTACTTAATTTCAGGAGTACTATTTATTTTGGCGCTTAGGGGCTTATCTTCACCAGAAACATCAAGACAAGGTAATTTTTTTGGAATTTTGGGAATGATAATTGCTATAACTGTTACTTTTTTATCAATTGGAAACTTTTCTACCGGATTTATATTTGTCTTAATTTTCTTAACTATTGGAGGATTAATTGGCGCATTCATTGCATACAAAATACCAATGACTGCTATGCCTGAACTTGTAGCAGGTTTTCATAGTCTAGTGGGCCTTGCGGCAGTATTCGTAGCGATAGCAGCTTTCTTAAACCCACAAGCATTTAATCTTGGTACTCCAGGAAATATTAAACTTGGAAGTTTAATTGAAATGTCTATTGGTGCAGCAGTAGGTGCGATAACTTTTTCAGGATCAATTATAGCTTTTTTAAAACTTCAGGGCATAATGTCTGGGGCACCTATTACATTTAAAGCACAACATCCACTGAATGCTTTGATATTAATTTCAATAATTATTTTAACTTATTTACTTTGTTCTACTCAATCTGCTAATTTATTTTGGATATTATTAGCTGTTTCTTTTTTAATCGGTTTTTTATTAATAATTCCAATTGGTGGCGCAGATATGCCAGTTGTAATTTCTATGTTAAATTCATATTCAGGTTGGGCTGCAGCAGGAATTGGATTTACCCTAGAAAATACTGCATTAATTATTACTGGAGCTTTAGTTGGTTCTTCTGGAGCAATTTTATCATATATAATGTGTAAAGGTATGAACCGTTCTTTTTTTAATGTTATATTGGGTGGATTTGGAGCCACAGAGCAATCATCTACATCACAAAACAAAGAACAAAGACCTGTTAAAAGTGGCAATGCAGATGATGCAGCTTTCTTAATGAAAAATGCCTCATCAGTTATCATTGTGCCAGGGTACGGTATGGCTGTCGCTCAAGCTCAACACGCACTTAGAGAAATGGTAGATACACTAAAAAAAAATGATATTAAAGTTTCCTATGCCATACACCCTGTGGCAGGAAGAATGCCTGGCCATATGAATGTATTACTAGCAGAGGCTAACGTTCCTTATGATGAAGTTTTTGAGCTAGAGGAAATAAATAATGATTTTGCTAATGCAGATGTAGCATTTGTAATTGGTGCTAATGACGTAACTAATCCAGTAGCAAAGACAGACCCACAAAGTCCAATTTATGGGATGCCAGTTCTGGATGTAGAAAAATGTAAATCAGTCTTATTTGTAAAAAGAAGCTTGTCTCCTGGTTATGCTGGCATTGATAATGACTTATTTTATAAAGAAAATACTCTCATGTTATTTGAGGATGCAAAAAAAATGACTGAGGAAATTACAAAAAATTTATAGGCAAATAATTGAATACTAAAATATTTTGTGACATTGCAGAATTAAATAAAATTAAAAAATTTAATAGAAAAAAAATTGTAAAAGGATTTACAACTAATCCTACTTTAATGAGAATGGCTGGAGCAAGTAATTACAAAAATTATTCAAAAAAAATATTAAATATATGCAAAAAAAAACCTGTTTCTCTTGAGGTATTCGCCGACGATGAAGTAGAAATAAAACAGCAAGCGTATGAAATAAATAATTGGGCGAATAATGTTTATGTGAAAATTCCTATCGTCAACTCAAATGGAAAATTTTTAGGAAAAACAATAAGAGAACTTAATAACAAAAAAATAAAGCTCAATATAACTGCAGTATATAATGCAAAGCAAACAGAAAAAATACTAAAAGTAATAAATAAAACTACAGGATTAATTATATCAATATTTGCAGGGAGGGCAGCTGATGCAGGAAAAGATCCTGTGCCAGAAATTAAAAAAAGTATTAAAATGGCAAAAAGATTTAAAAATGTTGAAATTCTTTGGGCTAGTGTAAGAGAGCCATATAATTATTTACAAGCAAAACAATTAGGATGTCATATAATTACAGTTCCTCCTAACATCATAGAAAAAATTGAAAGTTTTGGAAAATCTTTTGATCAGTTAACATTAGAGACTGTTAAAACATTTTTAAAAGATAGTAAAAAATCAAATTTTAAAATTTAAATAATTGAGATAATTTAAACTTAAGTTATTATTTTAATGTTTAAATTATTTAATTTTTTTAAAATAATTTGTGTACCAAAAATAATTAAAATTATTTCGTCTAAAAGGTAAAAAATGCACAAATATGTTAATAAAAGCTTATAATATTAAAAAAATTTAATATATAATAATTTAATATTTTAAAGATGTCAGAAGATATAAAAATCGGAACTAATAGAAATTTTGGTATTATTTTTTTTATTGTTTTTTTATTAATTGCAATTTATCCCATATTTAATGAGGACAAAATTAAAATTTGGGCTTTAATAATTTCTGTAATTTTTTTAGTTCTAGGAATTATCAATTCAAATTTTTTGTCCCCATTAAATAAAACATGGTTTAAATTTGGTTTATTTTTAGGAAAAATTATTTCTCCATTAGTTATGTGTTTAATATTTTTCTTAATTGTTACACCAATTGGTCTCTTAATGAGAATTTTAAAAAAAGATATATTGAACCTTAAGTTTAGCAAAAAAAAATCTTATTGGATAAACAAAAATAACTTAAAAAGCAGAATGGATAAACAATTTTAATATGGATTTTATAAAGGAATTTTGGGAATTTTTAAAAATAAGAAAGAAATATTGGTTGTTGCCTATAATAATTGTTTTGGGACTTTTTGGAGGTTTGATAATACTAAGTCAAGGTTCTGCAGTAGCACCATTTATATATACAATTTTTTAAGTTTATGTATATTTTAGGCATCTCTGCTTTTTACCATGATAGTGCTGCATGTATTTTAAAAAATGGAGAAATACTAGCTGCTGCCCAAGAGGAACGTTTTACAAGAAAAAAACATGACTCAAGTTATCCATTTAATGCGATAGAATTTGTATTAAACTTTGCTGAAATAAATTTAAATGATGTAAATAAAATTGTATTTTTTGAAAAGCCTTTTTTAAAGTTTGAGCGATTACTAGAAACATATGTAGCATTTGCACCCAGAGGATTTCTTTCTTTTAGTAAAGCAATGCCTATATGGATAAAAGAGAAATTATTTCAAAAAAATATGTTATTTAATAATTTAAAAAAACATGACAAAAATTATGTATCTGACAAAAATCTATTTTTTTCAGATCATCATCTAAGTCACGCTGCCAGTGCATTCTATCCCTCACCTTTCGAAGAAGCTATAATTTTAACTGCTGATGGAGTAGGAGAATGGGCGACGACGACCATCGCTATTGGAAAAGGCAATAAATTAGAAATTAAAAAAGAGATTCATTTTCCACATTCTTTAGGCCTTTTATACTCAGCATTCACATATTACACAGGTTTTAAGGTTAATAGTGGTGAGTATAAATTAATGGGATTAGCGCCTTATGGTAGCCCAGTCTATCAAGACAAGATAAAAAAATTAGTAGATATAAAAAATGATGGAACTTTCAGATTAGATCAAAGTTATTTTAATTATGCTACAGGTTTAACAATGACAAATAAGAAATTTGAAAAATTATTTGGTCAAAAAAGAAGAGAACCTGAAAGTGAAAATCTAACTCAATTTCATATGGATATAGCTGCTTCAATTCAAAAAATTACTGAGGAAATTATTTTAAAGTTATCAAAGTCTGCAAGAGATGAATATCAAATTAAAAATTTATGTCTTGCTGGCGGTGTTGCATTAAATTGTGTAGCAAATGGTAAACTTCTTGAAGAAAATATATTTGATAACATTTGGATTCAACCTGCTGCTGGCGATGCAGGTGGATCTTTAGGTGCCGCTTTGGCATTTTGGTATTTAGAGGAGAATAGAAACAGAAAAATTGATAATGAAGATAGCATGAAAGGATCGTATTTAGGAACAGAGTTTTCACATGATCAAATTTTAAATGAGTTGAATAATTTAGGTGCTAAATTTGAAATATTTGAATACGATGAAATAATCGATAAAACAGCAGAATGCTTATCTAATGGTTATGCAATTGGATGG
>MDSV01058510.1_pt1 | contig 49445 bp, 52 predicted proteins | sample 810851 | NCBI WGS metagenome assembly MDSV01 (sample SAMN05326640, study PRJNA326480) | marine metagenome | isolation source: seawater | place: Atlantic Ocean: North East | collected 2012
AAAACAAATTCTTCTCTGGTTACAATGTGCTTTGAATATCCTCCATAAGTCATTGTTTTATCAATTCTATCGGGAGTATTATAAGTTTGAGTAAATGTATCCCTACATAGTTGTTCATCATTGTTTTTGCATTGATCACATTCCATACAACTATCAACCATCACTCCCACAGCAACAGTATCTCCAACTTTGTATTTTTTAACATCATTTCCTATCTCAATAACTTTACCAATAATTTCATGACCAGGTACCATTGGATATTCAGAAAAACCCCAATCATTTCTAGCTTGGTGTAAATCAGAATGACAAATACCAGAGTATAAGATTTCTATAGCAACATCATTTGAACGTAAATTTCGTCTTTCAAAATTAAAAGGCTCTAAGAGTGAATCTTTAGAGTGAGTAGCATAACCGATTGTTTTCATTATTTCACAATATATAAAATTAATTAATAAGTGAAGGTATCATTACTTCTAATCTTCTTGTATTATTACTCTAAATGTCCGTATACCTTAGAACTGAAAAAATCATTCCTGATTGGACTGATTATAATGGCCATATGAATCTCGCTTTTTATATTCATTTATTTGACCAAGGATGGGATGTTTTACTTGATAAGTTTGATATGGGAGGGGAGTCAGCTAAAAATCAAAAAAGATCAACTTTCGCTGTAGAGTCTCATACAAAGTACTTGAAGGAAGTTAAAGAAGGAGAAATGGTTGATATCAATCTTTTATCTTTAGACCATGATAGCAAAAGACTTATATATCAGCTCGAAATATATAACAAAGAAAAAAAATATAGAGCTGCTACTAGTGAAGTTTGTTCTGTTTATGTCAATTTAGAGCTTAGAAAGGTAGTTGAAATGGAAGACAACAAATTAAAACTTATAGAAAGTTTTATTATAGAAAATAAATCCAAGTTTAAACCAGAGAAACATTATCTTATACATAAACTTAAAAAAACATCTTAAATTCAAAATAAATTTTTACTTTAGTGTTGTTATATTAACTATATTACTTTTGTTTAAATTATTATTTTTTTCTATATAAAAAACAATATTTTCAGCAACTTCAATAGCCATTCTCTTCCGACATTCTAATGTTAAAGCGGCATTGTGAGGTGACATTAATATATTATCTAATTGAAATAATGGGTTATCCTGATCAGGAGGTTCTATTTCAAAAACATCAGTACCTGCAGCATGAATTTTTTTATTTTTTAAAGCCCAATAAAGATCTTTTTCATTAACGATACCTCCTCTGGCTGTATTCACTAAGATAGTTTCACTCTTCATTTTAGTTAAATTATCTTTGTTAATTAGATTTTTTGTTTTTTCATTTAAGGGCATATGAATAGTAATATAATCAGCAATCTCTATGCCTTTGTGAAATTCTATTTTTTTACAATTTTTTTTATTTATTATTTCTTCATTTATAAAAGGATCATAAACAAATACTTCTGTTTCAAAACCTAAACATCTCTTTGCTACTGCCTGTCCAATTCTTCCAAAACCTAATATAAAAATTTTTTTTCTATATAATTCATAAAAATCAGGAAGTATTCCCTGTTTTTTAAAACCACCAGATTTTACTAATTCATCAGATTTTTTAATATTTTTAGCCAAATACAAAAACATTGTCATAACATGTTCAGCTACACTTGCTGCATTAGAAGTACCTGTAATTGCTAGAGCTTGATTATGATTATTTAAATAATTTAAATCGACATTATTATATCCAACACCATGTCTAGATATTATTTTAAGATTATGACAATTTGCTAAAATATCTGAATCAATATTAGTGGTTCTTAATCCAATAGCATCAACATCAAAAAGCTGTTTTTTTAAATTATCTTTAGAAAAATCATTAATTTCAAAAACTTCATAACCAGCATTATTCAAAACCCTCCATCCTTCTTCATGAATTTTCCCAATCATAGCGACTTTAGTCATTGTTTTTTTATAAAGCAAAAAATTAACTAAACAATAAATAAGCCACATGAAAGTTTTTTTCGATATTTAAAACCTTGAAATAATAACTATTATAAACTATCTAATTTTTATGAATTATTTAAAGTAGGTGAAAGCATGAAAACAGTTCGACTAACTTCAGCTCAGGCATTATTTCGTTATTTAATAGCTCAAAAAACCATAATAAATGACAAAAAAGAACCTCTTTTTCCTGGGGCTTTTGGAATCTATGGACATGGTAACGTAGCATGTATTGGGCAGGCCATGGAGGAATACCAAGATCAACTGCCTGGCTATAGAGGACATCATGAGCAAAATATGGCTTTAACCGGAATAGGATTTACAAGAGCTATGAGACGAAAACAAATATTCATAGCTACTTCTTCTGTTGGTCCAGGTGCAACTAATATGGTAACTGCAGCTGCAGTTGCTCTAAGTAATAGATTGCCAATATTATTATTACCTGGTGATACTTTTGCTAGTCGTTTTCCAGATCCAGTTTTACAGCAAATTGAAAACTTTACTGACCCAACTGTTACCGCAAACGATGCTTTTAAATCAGTTTCAAGATATTTTGATAGAATAACAAGACCAGAACAAATTTTAGCTTCATTGCCTCAGGCAATTCAAATTATGTTAGATCCAGCAGATTGTGGTCCTGCTACTATAGCAATGTCACAAGATGTTCAAGCCGAAGCTTTTGATTATCCAGAAGTTTTTTTTGAAGAAGTTATTCATGAAATTAGAAGACCTCATCCAGATAAAAATCAAATTCTAACTGCAGCTGAAAAATTAAAAGTTTCTAAACAACCAATTATTATTTCAGGAGGAGGCGTTCTCTATTCTGAAGCAGAACAAGAACTTTCTGACTTTGCAAAAAAACATAATATACCAGTAACTTCAACAGTGATGGGAATAGGGTGTATGGACAAAGATGATTCAAACTATATTGGCAATATAGGAGGATTGGGAGACAAATCAGCTAATAATCTTTCTAAGAGCACCGACCTTGCATTAGCGATTGGAACAAAACTTTCAGATTTCACAACTGGATCTTGGGCTAATTTTGAAAGTAACGATTTTAAATTAGTTTCTATTAATACTGCTCGTTTTGATGTTACTAAACATCGAGCAACTCCAGTAATTAGTGATGCTAAAATAGGACTTCAAGAACTTTCAAAGGCTTTAGGTGATTGGAAAGCGCCAGAAATTTGGTCTGATAGAGCTATAAAAGAAAGAGAAGATTGGCAGTCTTATATAGACAAACAAAGTGGACCAACTAACCAAGAATTACCTTCATATGCCCATGCTGTAGGTGCTGTGTACCGTAATTCAGATCCTTCAGATATAGTTGTAACTGCTGCTGGAGGTTTAGTTGGAGAAGTCGTTCAAATTTGGAAACCAAAAGAAAGAAATACTTTTGAAACAGAATGGGGTTTTAGTTGTATGGGGTATGAAGTATCTGGAGCTCTAGGAATTAAAATGGCTAAACCAGAACAAGATGTTGTTGTTTTCATCGGAGATGGTTCTTATCTTTTAGCTAACAGTGATATTTATAGTTCAGTTATTTATGATAAAAAATTAATAATTGTGGTATGTGATAACGGTGGTCACATGGTGATTAATCGTTTGCAATTAGCAAAGGGTGGTAAAGAATATATTTGTAATCTTAGAGCTGCTAGAGCAAGTAATTTACAATTTGTCGATTTTGAAGCTCATGCTAAAAGCATGGGTGCTAACGGTGAAACAGTTACTTCGACTTCAGAATTAGAAGCCGCTTATAAAAGAGCTAAAGATTCCAATAAAACTTACGTCATATCAATTAAAACTCATGGATATGAGTGGCTTGAAGGATCCTCTTTTTGGGAAAGCCCAACTTCAGAAGTTCATACTACAACAGCTAATAAAGAAGCGTATAAAGATTTTTTAGTTGGAAAAAACAAACAACGTAAAGGTGTTTGATTTTTTTTGCGCTTCAAAAATAAAATTGCTTTAGTAACGGGTTAAGAGACTAAAATTATAGATCGTGTTGTAAAAACACTTTAAATTAAAAATCATTTTTTAATTTCATTGTAATATTTGATTTATATTCCTTACCCTTTATTAAAATTGGATTTTTAAATTTTTCTTGATTTATAGCATTAACATATTGTTGAGGCTCTATACAAATACCATAGTTAATTCCATAATTTCTATTAAATTTTCCATTATATATTTTGTTCATATTTCCTCCTGTATAAAATTGCAAAGAAGGTTGATCAGTAAATATTTCTACTCCCATTTTAGTAATTTCACTATAAACCGAAGCTACTTTTTTATTCATATTATTATCTTCAACTATATAACAAAGATCAAATCCACCTTCAGTTAACATATTTTGTTGAAGAGTTTTAAATTTTTTAAAATCAGTTTTTGTATTGGTTGTTTTTATTATATTGCCTGTTGGTATTGATTCATCATCTATCTCTAGAAATTGGTCAGATAAAATTTGAACTTTATGACCAATTATATTGTTATAATGAATACCATGGCCATGAAAATTCCAATAATTATGATTAGTTAAATTTACAATTGTATCTAGGTCTGTTTTTGCCCAAAATTTAATAATAATTTCGTTATTATTATTTAAAATATAATCAACTTCGCAGTTTAAGTTTCCAGGATATCCTTCTTCTTTATCTGGGGATAAATAAGCTAATTTACAAATAATTTCATTAGAACTTTTTTCTATATTAACAATATCCCAAACTTTTTTATTAAAACCTTCTCTTCCTCCATGTATATGATTGGAATTATTATTATTGAAGAGTTCATGTTTTTCATTGTTTAAAAAAAAACTAGAGTTAGATATTCGATTAGAAACCCTACCTATTATACAATTAAAATAACTATTTTCATTTACATAATCATCAAAATTCTTATAACCTAATACAACATCTTCTTTTTTATTTGGTTCATTTTTATAGGGAATTTCTATTCTATCAATATATCCGCCAAAATTGAAAAAGGATAAACCAAAATTATTATCGTTAGTTAATGAAATATTAATTATATTTTTATTGTTAATTGATGTTAATTTTTTTTTATTTATATGCATAATTATAAAAACAATAAAGTATTAAATAATTTAATTCAAATGATTGGTTATATTCTTTCCCCAATAGTATTTTTACTAATTTATATATTTTTCAACTTTTTAAATATACCTTTTCTTTCTATTTCTCTTTTATGTATTGTGGTTGGCTTAATTATTGGTCAATTATACAAAAACAAAATTAACATTTTAGAAGGAATTAATTTTACTACAAAATATATATTACAAATTGGTATTATTTTTTTAGGTATACGATTAAGTTTTATTGATTTACTTAATTTTGGCAAGGTAGCTTTACCAATTGTTATTTTGGTTTTTTTAATAATTTTTATTTTAAGATATATCTTTATAATAAAATACAATTCTTTATCTCAAAAAAATATTATTACTCTCATTAGTATTGGAACGGCAGTTTGTGGCATTACAGCAATAATGGCAGCTTCACCTTTTATTAAAGCTAAAGAAAATGAAATTTCTTATGCCACTATTACAATTTCAATTATAGGTATGATCTCCCTGATTTCTTATCCTTTTATTGGCTTTGAAATTTTTGAAGATAATTTTAAGCAAGTAGGTCTTTTTCTTGGCTCTTCAATTCATGATACTAGTCAAGTTATCGCATCTAGTATGATTTATTCTTCTCTTTTTAATAATGATCAGGTTATAGATGTAGCTATTGTTACTAAACTTTTAAGAAATTCTTTTTTAATTATCTTACTTCCTTATTTAGCTATTTCTTATTCTTCTATAAATACAAATTCCCATTTACAAAATATTAAAAATGGTTTTCCTTTATTTCTCATAGGTTTTTTATTTTTTAGTGTAATTAGAACTTCTGGAGATTATTATTTTTTGAATAGTATTAATGAAACTTGGAATTTTTTAATTCATTTGACTGAACAACTTTCTTTTATTTTTATAAATATTGCTTTGGTTTCTTTAGGTATCTCAACAAATATCATAGATATAAAGAAAATAGGGTTTAAGACTTTTTTTATAGGCTTTGTTTTTTCTTTAGTTTTATTTGGTATAAATTTCTTAGTTATTAAGAATTTTATATCTTAATCAAAATCAAATTTACAAATAGGAATAGGATTCATTTTATGGAGGTTTTTTTTTCTAATTTCTATATATCTAGATCTATTAATTGATTTTTCATCCATCATAGCTTTTTCAATTTCTTGATAGTTCAGTCCGACTTGATCTTGATCTGTCCTACCATCTGCCCAAAGACCATCTGTAGGATCTGCCTCAATTATTTCTTCAAGTATTTCTAATTCTTTACCCATATCCCAAACTTGTGTTTTTAAACAATCTGCTATTGGAGATATGTCTACTCCACCATCCCCATATTTTGTATAAAATCCTATTCCAAAATCTTCAACTTTATTACCTGTGCCTACAACTAAGCCATCATAATAAGTAGCTATTTGATACAGTGTTGTCATTCTTAATCTGGCTTGTGAGTTTGCAAGCCCGTGCTCAGATTGAAATTTATTCAAATCCTTTTTAAAATTTTCATAAATATTAGATAAATTAATATTTTCTTCTGAAATATTATTAAATTTTTTTTTTTAACCATTTAATATGAGATAATGATCTGCTTTCTAGCTTTGGATGTTTTAATATAGGCATTGATACAGGTATTGTATTTATTCCAGTTTTAGCGCATAAAGTACTTGTTACAGCAGAGTCTATTCCACCTGAAATACCTATAATTAAATTGTTTTTATTGTTTTTGAAGCAATAATCTTTAATCCAATGGGTAATAGTTTCTACTCGTTTTTTTGGATTCATAATTGTTAATTCATTCAAATTGTATTTAATTATACCTTAAAATTGATCATTTTTGATATGCAAAATTATCTCAACTTATAGTATGATACTCATTATATGGAGGAAAAATATGAAAATACTTAATAATACTATTGCAGTATTTTTCTCTTTCTTGATTTTTAATTTACACGCTGCTCCACTTCAAAAAATTGGTAGTGGAGAAGGTGAATTAAATGTTGTGGCTTGGGCTGGATATCTTGAAAGAGGTGAAACTGTAGAAGGTTTTGACTGGGTAACTGGTTATGAGAATGATACTGGTTGTAAAGTAAATATTAAAACAGCAGGAACTTCAGATGAAATGGTTGCTCTAATGAATGAAGGTGGTTTCGATATAGTTACTGCTTCAGGTGATGCTAGTTTAAGATTAATAGCAGGGGAAACTGTTCAAGAAATTAATACAGATTTAATTCCTAGTTGGAATACCATTGACTCTAGACTTCAAAATGCAGAATGGCATACAGTTGACGGTAAGCATTATGGTACTCCTTATATGTGGGGTTCAAATGTACTTATGTATAACACAGAAACTTTTGGTGGTAATGCTCCAACAAGTTGGAATGTTGTTTTTGAAGAAACAACTTTAGCGGATGGTAAAAGTAATAAGGATAGAGTTCAAGCTTTTGATGGACCTATACATATAGCAGATGCTGCTATGTATTTAATGTACCATCAGCCTGACTTGGGCATTAAAGATCCTTATGAACTGACTAATGATCAATACCAGGCTTCTTTAAATTTATTAAGGCAACAACGTGAGTTAGTAGGTAGATACTGGCATGATGCTTTTATGCAAATTGATGACTTTACTAATGAAGGTTTTGTGGCTTCTGGTTCATGGCCTTTTCAAGTCAACTTACTTGTTGGAGCAGCACAGCCAATATCAAGTGTAATTCCCCAAGAAGGAGCTACAGGATGGGCTGATACCACAATGGTTCATGCAGAAGCAGCTAATGTAAATTGTGCTTATATGTGGATGGAACATCAATTAAGTTCAAATCTTCAAAGCGACTTAGGTGTATGGTTTGGAGCTGTCCCTTCAGTACCTTCTAAATGTGGAACTGGTTTGATGGATCCTGCTGCAGGCATTTATCCAGAAGGTGCGGATGCTTGTAAAATAAATGGAATCGATAATTTTGATAAAATTTATTTTTGGAAAACACCAACTTCAAATTGTAAAACACAAGATAGTTGTGTGCCTTATTATAAGTGGGTTACCGATTATATTGCTGTATTAGGCGGAAGATAAAATTATTTATAATTTATAGAGGGGAGCATTTAGCTCCCCTTTTTTTTGAATGAAAATAGCTTTAAAATTAGAATCAATTAATAAGTCTTATGGAGAAGTAGTAGCTCTTAAAGATATTAATTTAGAAGTTTATGATGGAGAGTTTTTCTCATTATTAGGTCCTTCAGGATCAGGAAAAACTACTTGTCTAAAAGTTATTGCTGGTTTTGAAAATTCTGACACTGGTTCTGTTAATTTATTTGATGAATATGTAACTGATAAACCTCCATTTAAAAGACTAGTTAATACAGTATTCCAAGATTATGCATTATTTCCTCATATGAATGTTTATCAAAATGTCGGATATAGTCTTAGAATTAAAAAAATATCCAAAGAAATACAGGATCAAAAAATTAAACAGATGTTATCAATTGTTAAATTAGAAGGATATTCTAATAGAAAGCCAAATGAACTATCAGGTGGTCAGAGACAAAGAGTTGCCCTTGCAAGATCGTTAATAAATGAACCAAAAATTTTATTATTAGATGAACCACTAGGTGCTTTAGATCTAAAACTTAGAGAACAAATGCAAGTTGAATTAAAAAATCTCCAAAGGCAATTTAAAACAACTTTTATTTATGTTACACACGATCAACAAGAAGCTTTAAGTATGAGTGATAGAATTGCTATTTTTAATAATGGCTCCATCGATCAAATAGACACACCTAATAATATTTATTTAAACCCTAAGTCTTCTTTTGTTGCAGATTTTGTTGGAACTACTTCAATTATCAATAAAGAATTTTCAAAAAAATATTTTAATTATGATCAATCTTTTTCTATTAGACCTGAAAATATTAAAATAAATTCTACTAATGTCTCCGCTGATGATTTTAAAATTGAAGCTATTATATCCGAAGTACAATTTCACGGCTCTTATTTAAAAATTTTATTTAAATTTAATGAAATACAGTTAATTGCTTTTCATTATATAAATTTATCCAGTAAAGATGAATTTGTCATTGGTGATCAAAAGATTTTGTCATTTTCTAAATCTGAAATTAAAAATTTAAATGAGTAATTTAATAGATAGTTTTTCAAATTTTTTATATAAAAAAAGAAACTTTTTATTTCTTCTTTTTCTTTTACCTCCTTTGTTGTGGTTAGGTATTGTTTATCTTGGTTCTTTAATAGTTTTTCTATTTCACTCTTTATTTCATCTTGATGGTTTTACAGGTAAAATAGTTTATGAAGTTTCATTTAGTACAATTATTGAATTATTCAGTACTAGAGCAAATATAGATATTCTTTTAAGAACTGTAACTTTAGCTGCTTGTGTTTCTATAGGGGCTGCTGTTATTGGTTTTCCTGTAGCATACTATATGGCAAAATTTACATCTCCAAAAATGAAGATTTTTTTTTATTTAGCTATTATGTTGCCTCTTTGGTCTAGTTATCTTGTTAGAGTTTACTCTTGGAAGTTAATATTAGCAAAAGAAGGTATAATTAATTGGTTTTTTTCTAAACTACATTTGACTTGGTTGTTAGAATCTTTTCTGTCTCTTCCTATTGTAGGTGGACCTTCACTTTCTATCTCTTACACAGGAATGTTTTTAGTTTTTACATATATATGGCTTCCTTTCATGATTATTCCTATTCAAGCTTCTCTCGAACGAGTACCTAATTCTTTAATTAATGCAAGTTATGATTTAGGAGCAAATAAAAAAGATACTTTTTATAAAATAATTTTACCGTTGGCTTTGCCTGGTATTGCAGCTGGCTCTATCTTTACTTTTTCATTAACCTTAGGTGATTACATTATTCCTTACATAATAGGCACTTCTAAGTTTTTTATCGGTCAAGCAGTTTATACACATCAAGGTACTGCAGGTAATGTTCCACTTGCGGCAGCTTTTTCTTTAGTACCTATAGGTGTAATGACTATTTATATTTATTTAGCAAAAAAATTAGGTGCTTTTAATGCTCTCTAAAAAATTCAATATTCATAAATCAAGTTTAAAATTAAAAATAGGAGCTACTTTTGGTCTTCTTTTTTTACACGTTCCTCTTTTTTTTATAATTTTATATGCATTTACTACAGAAGATAAGTCGTATCAATTTCCACCTCCTGGTTTTTCATTAAAATGGTTCAGTATTGCTTTTGGAAGGCAGGATATTTGGGATGCTATATTTCTATCTTTGCATGTAGCTCTTGTTTCTACTATTTCTGCGATCTTACTTGGGACTTTGGCAGCAGCAGCTTTATATAAAAGAGAATTTTTTGGTAAACAATATATAACCTTACTAATTATTTTGCCAATCGCTTTACCTGGCATTGTAACTGGATTGTCTCTTAGAAGTGCCTTCGGTGTTGCTGATATACCTTTTAGCACCTGGACCATCATTATTGGTCATGCTACTTTTTGCATGGTAGTTGTATATAATAATGTAGTAGCTAGACTAAGAAGAACTTCACCTAATTTAATTCAAGCTTCAATGGATTTAGGAGCTAATAATTTTCAAACTTTTTTTTATGTAATTTTGCCAAATTTAGGAACTGCTATTTTGGCTGGAGGTATGTTAGCTTTTGCTTTGTCATTTGATGAAGTAATAGTTACTACTTTTACTTCAGGACAACAAACAACCCTTCCTATTTGGATGTTATCTGAATTAATAAGACCTAGACAAAGACCAATTACTAATGTTGTCGCAGTTTTTATAATATTAATAACATTTATACCTATTTTATATGCTAGCTATGTTACTAGAAATACTTCTGATGCAGAAGGCTCAGGAAAATGATATATTTTTATTAAGGAGCAGGGGATGAATTTAAATTTTTTAATTAATAATAAATCAGAACTAGGCCGAGGGCCTATTGAAAAAGTTATCAATCCATTTAATGGAGAACTAATAAGTGAAGTAAATCAAGCTGACGAAGATCAAGTTAACAGAGCAGTTTCTAGTGCAAAAAAAGCACTAACCAAATGGTCCAAAACTACTCCCGCTGATAGATCTATGATGTTATTAAAATTAGCTGATAAAATAGATGAGCATGCAGAGGAATTTGCTAAACTTGAATCTTTAAATTGTGGTAAACCATATCACTTAGTTTTATCTGATGAACTTCCAGCAATATCTGATGTATTTAGATTTAATGCAGGCGCCGCAAGAACCATGACAGGTTTATCTGCAAACGAATATCTAGAAGGTTTTACTAGTATGATTAGAAGAGATCCAGTTGGTATTGTAGGGTCAATAGCACCTTGGAATTATCCTTTAATGATGGGAGCTTGGAAATTAGCCCCAGCACTTGCAACTGGAAATACAATTATACTGAAACCTTCGGAACAAACCCCACTTACTACTTTATTTCTTACTGATCTTATAAAGGAAATTTTTCCAGAGGGAGTAGTAAATATAATATATGGAATTGGAGAGACTGTTGGTTCTCAATTAATTAATCACCCAGATGTTAATATGATTTCACTTACAGGAGATATTAATACTGGCTCTAAAGTTCTTCAAGCTGCTAGCTCTAGTATTAAAAAAACTCACTTAGAGTTAGGGGGTAAAGCCCCAGTTCTAGTACTAGATGATGCTAATATAGATCAAGTTATAGAAAGTGTTAAAACTTTTGGATATTATAATGCAGGGCAAGATTGTACCGCAGCATGTAGAATATTTGCTGATAAAAAGATTTATGATAAAATTGTTGCCGATCTTACTACAGCTGTTAAAAAAATAAGTTTTGCTAATTCAGATGATGAAAAAAATGAAATCCCTCCTTTAATCACAAAAGAACATTTAAATAGAGTTTCTAATTTTGTTGATGAAGCAAAAGAGAGTAAAGACATAGAGGTAACCACAGGAGGAAATAAATTTGATTCACCTGGTAATTTTTATGTTCCCACTGTCATTTCAGCAACTGATCCGAAAAATAAAATAGTTCAAAATGAAGTTTTTGGTCCTGTTGTATCTGTTACTCCTTTCTCAGATGTAGAGGATGCTGTAAATTGGGCAAATAATACAAAATATGGATTGGCTTCTTCAGTGTGGACAAAGAATATATCTAAGGGAATGTCTATTGCTTCAAACTTGCAATATGGAGCTACTTGGGTAAACACACATTTTATGCTAGCTTCTGAAACACCTCATGGAGGAGTTAAATCTTCAGGTTACGGTAAAGATTTATCTATCTATTCTCTTGAAGATTATACAAATATTAGGCACGTAATGGTTAATTTAGAGGAATAATAATTGACGAAATAAAAACGCTTTTTTAAAATAATGTAAGAGTTTTTTATATATGAAATTACGTTTTTTAATATTTGTATTAAGAGGATTATGTAAGACCGAGTCCCTATCTGTCATTTATAAAGATAGAGAATTTAAAATTGGAAAAGAAGAAATTTCTCTTATTTTAGAAATCAAAAATCTAAAATTTATTAATAAAATTTTTTATGCACCTTCTTTAGCTCTTGCAGAGGGATATATGGATAAAGATTTTCTAATAAAAAAAGGTACATTTTTCTCGTTTAGTAATATGTTATTTCTTAACTATAACAAATTATTAAATTCTGTAACAAAATTTCCTTTTTTTAAATTGTATCTAATTTTTAATCCTCTATTGCAATTAAATTTCTTATTTAAATCTAAAAAAAATGTATCTCATCATTATGATCTCTCAGATAAGCTTTATGACTTATTTTTAGATAAAAACAGACAATATTCTTGTGCGTATTTTGAAAAACAAGATAACACCTTAGAACAAGCACAAGTAAATAAAATGACTAGGCTTGCTAGTAAACTTCATTTAAATAATTCTGATAAAGTATTAGATATTGGTTGTGGATGGGGAGGATTAGGGAGGTTTTTTGTTGAAAATTATGATTGTAGTTTAAAAGGTATTTCATTATCAACAGAACAAATAAATTATTGTGAAAAAATGAAAACAACATTCTCTAAATCTTCTAAATTAGAGTATGCTCTCCAAGATTATAGAAAAGAAAAAGGCAAGTTTAGTAAAATAATTTCTGTAGGTATGTTTGAGCATGTAGGCAAGCCTTTTTTTAAAACTTTTTTTTCTAAAATTAATGATTTACTTGCGGAAGATGGTATTGCAGTAGTACATACAATAGGAAACCTATCAAATCCTAAGATAACACCTGCTTTTATTAGAAAATATATTTTTCCCGGAGGTTATATTCCTTCCTTATCAGAAATTATGCCAGCTGTTGAAAATAGTGGGCTAATTATTTCTGATATAGAGATTTTACGATTACATTACGCTAAAACACTAAGACACTGGTTTAATAATTTTTCTAATAATATTGATAAAATTAAAGAATTATATGATGATCGTTTTCTTAAGATGTGGGAAGTATATTTAAATTTAAGTGAATTGTCTTTTATTCATGGAGACAATGTAGTTTTTCAATTAGTTTTAACTAAAAAAAAGGATTCCTTTCCTATAGTTAGATAATTTAATATATTATTTTTATGAATTTTTTATCTTTACAGCATATTTCAATAGAAGATCCTGGCTTTATAAAGGATCTTATGATTTCAGATGGCCATCAAATTACCACTATTGAATTAGATGAAGGCGAAAAAATACCTTCCAACCTAGATTCATTTGATGCAATGCTTTGTATGGGAGGTCCTATGGATACATGGATGGAAGAAGAGCATCCTTGGCTTATAGACGAAAAAAAAGCTATTAAAGATTACGTATTAAATTTAAAAAAACCTTTTTTAGGTTTTTGTCTGGGGTGTCAGCTTTTAGGTGAAGTTCTAGGTGGAAAAGTAGTTAAATCTAATCCTCCAGAAATTGGAATTATGGATATAAATTTAACCGAGGAAGCTAAAAAAGATCCTTTGTTTTCTAATTTTCCAGATAAATTCAAAGCTCTTCAATGGCATTCTTACGAAGTAGCTGGTCTAGATAATAATCCTTCAATTCATGTAATAGGGTCTTCTCAGCCAACTAAATATCAAATTTTTAATTACAAAAATTATGCTTATGGAATTCAATTTCATATTGAAATTAAAAATAACACAGTATCAAGTTGGGGAGACGTTCCTGAATACAAAAAAGCTTTAGAGGATAGTCTTGGAAAAGGTTCTTTAAGTAAAATGAAACAAGACTCCGATCTCCATTTGAAAGATATGAACATATTGAGCTCAAATCTTTACAAAAACTTCTTAAATATTTTCGTTTAATTTCATCTTTATTTTATTAAATACTAATATAATTTATTTTTATGTATTACGATAAAGAAGCCAATGATGAAAATACTCTAGAATCTAGACTTACAGAGCTATATAGATCTTTAAGTCAAATGATGAGAAACACAAGTGAAAGAAATATAGTTGAACAACTTCATACCTATCAATTAGCTATAAAAAAAACATTATCAATTATGACAAAGAAACAACTAAAAACAGTTTCAGAATCTTCTAATGAGTATGAGGATAGATTGGAAAGAGGCGATTTTAGCTAATATTAACAATATATGGATTTAGAAAATAAGATTATTTCTAGCCTTAGTTATAATTTTTCTAAAAAAACTTCTTCAGTCGGTATAGGTGACGATTGTGCTTATTTAAAAAAACAAAATCTTTTAATCTCAACAGATACGTTTATTGAAAAAATACATTTTGATTTAAAAAAAACACATCCTAAGGAAGTTGCTCACAAATTTTTTTGTGCAAACTATAGTGATATACAATGTACTGGTGGTATCGCAAGATACTGTTTTTTAAATATTTCGTTTCCAAAAACTAAATCAATTTTTATAGAAGTTTTTTTAAAGGAATTAATTAATATATTTAAAAATTATAAAATATTACTTATGGGAGGTGATACTACTAATGCTAAAAAAGATATTTCTTTAACAATGACATTGATAGGAACTCCTTATAAAAACAAACCCATCCTAAGATCTACGGCTAAAATTAATGATTCTGTATTTACTTTTTCTAACATAGGTTTTTCAAAATTAGGATATAATTATTTATACAAAAATAAATCATATACAAATAAAAAAATATATACAAAATCAATAAAAAAATTCTTAAAGCCAGAGATATATACTTATAATTTTTTGCTTTATAAATTGCCCATTACTAGCTGTATGGATTTGTCTGATGGATTAATTAACGATTTAAATAAAATATCTAATATGAGCGACAAAAAAATAATTTTGCACAACATTGAATCCATAAACCCTTTATTATATAAAAACTTGAAATATAACGATTATTTTCGATTAGTTTTGTCTAGTGCCGAAGAATTTACACCTATTTTTACCATTCCTAGTAGCTATTCTCAAAAGGCAATTAAAACATTTAAAAAATATCTAAATATTAACCTAGTTAAAATTGGAACAATTAAAAAAGGAGAGGGCATCTATCACGATAGCTTTGATTTAACTTCAATCAAAACTTTCCAACATTTTTAAGTGAAATAACTACTTTCGTTTATAATTTTTAAAAATTCCTTTTTATTTATTTTTTTAATTTTTATAACTTTGTCATTTTTATTTTTAATTTCAGATCTAGTTTTTTTATATGCTTTGTCATAATGTTTTGTAATTAAATTTTCAACAAAGCTTCTATAATCTTTATTTTTAAGATTTTTTTCAATATTTTTATAATCTTTCTTAATTATAATTTTTTTTAAAACTCTCATTGCTTTTTCCATTAGTAAGGGTTCTTTAATGAAATATTTATAATCTTTTAAAATAAATTTGATTCTTTCTTCTATGGAACTTTGTAATTTAATTTTTATTCCTTTATCCATCCTAAGCCATAACCTACTGGGTATACTTAGTTTTCCTATTTTAATACTCTCTGATTCTACCCAAATGACTTTTTTAATATTAAAATTATTTATTTTATTAAATATTAATGTTTCAAAATATTTTTGACTAGGTTGAATTTTTCCTGGTAAATCTCCTAGTATAGATCCCTTGTGCTTCGCTATTCCTTCAAGATCTAATACTTGATATCTATCATTTAATGTTTTTAAAAATAAAGTTTTACCAACTCCTGTTACGCCTTTTATTTGATTAAATATATATTTATTTATTTTTTGATCAAAAAAATTAACAATAAATTTTCTATATGATTTATAACCGCCTTCAAGTATATCGACATCATAGCCAATTTGTTTTAGTACCAAATATAAACTTAAAGACCTAAGCCCACCTCTCCAACAGTAAATTAAAACTTTATCTTTCTTTGTGAGTAAGTTTTTATTAATTATTTTACTTATATTTTTATTAATTATTGAAGCTCCATGTTTTCTTGCCTCAAATGAATTTTCTTTATACTTAAGACCAATTATGACTCTTTCCTTGTTATTTAATACAGGAACATTGATTGAATTTGGAATTTTATCTTCTAAATATTCATTTTGTGATCTAACATCTAAAATTCTGTTATAATATTTAAATATGTCTGTTGAAAAAGAAATTTTGTTTATTCGCATACTTGTCATAGTCTTAATTGTCTTATCACCCTATAAATTATTTTCCAAGAATTTTGATGTAGTATATAAAATTGATTGGAATACGCTTCATATCGCAGATTTATATTGGTCTGCGGAAATTATCAATTCTGAATACTCTATTAAAAATAAAATTTCCTCCACTGGTTTATTTAATAAACTTTATCCTTATGAATTAAGTTCACTAACTACAGGTAATATGATTGATAATTCATTTTTACCTAAATTATTTAATTATACTAGTAAAACTAAAAAAAAAATAAAAAAAGTTGATATATCATTTAATAATAAAGGTTTAATCAATGATTTTTATATATCCCCAAAACCTGATCCACATTTTATGGATAATTTTGAAAAAATAATAAATGATAAATATTTTACAGATCCAGTATCTCAATTATTTCAATATTTTTTATTTCAAACCAGTAATAATAGAACAATTATTGATGGTAGGAGGATATATGACTTAAAATCTATTAATTTAAAAGAAAAAAAAATTGAATTAATAAGCTTCACTGGAGAAGCTAAGGGGATAAGAATAACTTTTCCTTTTTATTTAAGTCTATGGAAAAATCCAAAGGATGATAAAAATAATTTAAAATATATTGATATATATTATTCTAAAATAAATAATAATAACATACCTGTACAAATTATTATTAAAACTAAAACAGTTAAAGTATTTATGAATTTAATATCTTATAATATAAATGGTTTAATATTATGATGACCAGGCTCGAAAAAAATATTATTGAATTATTTTATGGTAAATTACCATTATATAAATCTTATTGGTTTTATTACGTTTTTGGTAATTTTGTTATTTCTCTTCCTCTTTTAATATTATCTAAATCAATTATTCAAAATTTTATATTTTCCTTTTCATTATATTTATTTTTTAATTTATTTTATTATCTAATTTCTTGTATAGGTGTTTGGAGGAGTTCACTCAAGTATACTAAAAACAAAATATTATCTTTTTTGGCTAGATTGGTTGTTGTCCTTGGTATTTCTACTACTATATTAGAATTAAGAAAGATATTTGAGATAATTTATCCATAAATTAGCAATAATTTCTTCAAATCAACCTAAAAATCATTATATTTCACTTATGATAAATGAAAACAATCAATTAGAAATTCGCAAATTTTTAAAAAGACTTGGTATAAATTCTCAACAAGAATTAAACAAATTCATAGAATCAAACTCGTCAGTAGAGAATTTTAATATATCTGTTAATTTTCAAATAAATGACCAAGATGTGTTTAAATTTGAAGATAAATTAAAAATAGTAAAATAAATAATGAAAAAAATTCAAAACTTTTTTTTATCTGGAATTTTAATTGTAGCTCCTTTAGCTTTGTCTTTGTATGCAGCTTGGTTTGTTGTAGGTATAGCTGACAAAATTTTTAGACCATTTATTCCTCTTGGGCAGTTTGGGATTCCAAATGAAATACCAGGAGTTGGCCTTATTATAGCTTTTCTTTTTTTTACTATTGTTGGTGCTATAGCTGGAAGCTTTTTTGGTAGACTTTATCACAAAATAGTTGATGGAGTTTTATCAAGAATTCCCGGTTTAAGCTCTATTTATTCAACTGTTAAACAAATTATTGATACTTTTGCTACTAGTAGTTCAAATTCATTCAAAGAGGTTGTTTTAATTGAATATCCTCAAAAAGGTATGTATGCACTAGCTTTTTTAACAAGTGAAACAAAAGGAGAGATAGCTTATAAAAAAAATAAAAAAATGATTAATGTTTTTATGCCTTCAACTCCAAATCCAACTACAGGTTTTTTAATGTTTATTCCATTAAGTAAAATCACAAGACTTTCAATGACAGTCGATCAGGCAATAAAATATATTATTTCTGCTGGATTAATTACGCCCTCTACTCCAAAAATTAAGAAAGCGATTATTAAAAAGAAAAGACTAACTAAAAAGTAGTTTTATAGCTTCTTGCTGTTTAAAAAAATGTAAAAGAGGCGTTATCTTTTTTTTAAACTCTTTATTTTTATATTTTTCTTTTGATATTTGGTCTTTTACAAAATTAAGAGATTCTATAATGATATCTTGATCTTCTAAAATATTTACAAATTTAAAAAAAGCTTCTCCACTTTGCCTTAATCCTAAAATATCTCCAGCTCCTCTCAAATTCATGTCTTTTTCCGCTATATCAAATCCACTAGAATATTTTTTAAATATTTTCATTCTTTCATACGCATTTTCCGTAATTTCTTTGTTATGAATTGCAAAGCAATATCCTTGCTTACTTCCTCTTCCTACTCGACCCCTTAATTGATGCAATTGAGACAAACCAAATTTTTCTGCATTTTCGATTACAATATAATCAGCATTTTTATTATCTATTCCTACCTCTATAACTGTTGTTGCAACCAAAATATTAATTTCTCCTTTATTAAAACTCTTTATAACTTCTTCTTTTTGCTCTATTGGCATTTTACCATGTACCATTCCAATCTTTTTTTTAAATAATTTTTCCAGATCTCGAAACCTTTTTTCAACATTCTGATATGGTAGTTTTTCAGATTCCTCAACTAAAGGACAAATCCAATAAGCTTGTTTATTATCTGTTATATTTTTTTTTAAATAATTAATTAAGTCTTTTAATTTTAGTTCTGAAGCTACTCTAGTAATAATTTCTTTTTGAAAGCTAGGTTTTTCGTCCATAATTACTTGTTCAATTTCTCCATATTGAGCTAAAGCTAGAGATCTAGGTATGGGAGTAGCAGACATAATTAAAATATTTGGATTAACTCCTTTTTCACTAAGCATTAGTCTTTGCTGTACACCAAAGCGATGTTGCTCATCGATAATAGCAAATCCTAGTTTATGAAAATTTATATTTTCCTGAAATAAAGCATGAGTTCCAATAACAAAGTTATATTTATTATCTTCGATATGCTTTTGTATTTCTTTTTTATTTTTAGAACTTCCTGTTATTAAAACAGGATTTATTTGATCACTTTTAAATAATTTATTTAGATTGGAGTATATTTGCATTGCTAAAATTTCCGTAGGAGCCATATATGCTACTTGAAATACTTTATTGATAAAAGGAATTGATGATAATAATGCTATTACTGTTTTTCCAGAACCAACATCTCCTTGAAGTAAAATTGTTTCTTTGTAAATACCTTGATTAAGTTTATTTATATCTGACAAGCTTTTTTTTTGTTTTTTCGTCAGTGTAAAAGGTAGATTTTTTATTAATTCATTTTGATAATCCAAAGCTAAATTTTCTTTACTTGTTTTTTTTTGTGTAATTTCTTTTAAATATCTAATAGCAAAATAATTTGAAACAAGTTCATCAAAAGCTAATCTTTTTCTAAAAAATTCAATTTTATTAATATCTTCTTTATTATTAGGTTTATGTAATTTAATAATAGCATTATTAAAATTAGTAAAATTATGTTTATTAATAATTCTTTGAGGTATCCATTCTTCTACTTCAGGCAAATTTTCCAGAGCATATTTAATAATAATTTTTATATCTTTTAGGGAAATACCTCTCGTAAGTGGGTAAATTGTTTCATAAGATCTAACTTTATCCTCGTTATCTAGACCTTCTACATAATCTGGATGAGCTATACTTATATTGCTTTTATAAAAACTCATTTTTCCACTTATAATTAATTCTTCATTTACTGGAAATTTATTTCTTAAATAGTTTCCTTTTAATGCAAAATAAATGATGTTTATAATCATTTTTCCTTTAGAGCATTCTATTACATAAGGCAGCTTCGGATTAAAAGGAGGTTTATGTTTAATTACCTTTACTATGGTAGTAATGACCTGGCCTTTTTCAAGTTTTGATAGCTTTATATCTTGAGTCCTATCAATTATTTTCGAAGGGATTATATATAAAATATCTAAACAATGACTAATGCCTAAATTTAAGAAGCTTTTTTTCTTTTTTTCGCCAATACCTTTGAGCATTTCAACATTTTGGTATAAGTTCTGAAATATATTGAATTCCATATGACTACCTCACAAGATAAATTAAAAATTATCAAATATCGATGCCAAACATTAGGTATGAAAGAATTAGATGTTATTTTTTCTAAGGTATTACAAAAAATATTGATAGATAGTGATGAATCTCTAATTGATGAGTTGTTTGAATTATTAAATGAAGAAACACAGTATATTTATTCTTTAATTTTTAACCCTCCTGATTTGAATAAAATAGAAAAATATAAGAAAATTTTTACTTTTATAAAGACCTTATAAGTATATGCAGCTAAGTAAAGATAAGAAATATATATTATTATGTGAAGATGATAAAACAGCTTTAGATTTAGAAAAGATATTATCTTCGCAAAAAATATATGAACGCCTAAATATTAATTATTTTCCCGCTCATGATTTTATAGCATTTAGTAATTCTTCTTCTAGTAGTGACATATTACTTAATAGATCAAAATCTTTAGATAAATTAAAAAAAACTAATTTATTAATTCTAACTATTAATTGCTTGTTAACAAAATTTTCTATTTATAAAGAATTACTTAACAAAATTATAATTAAAGATAAATCCCATATAAAACTTAATGAATTAATTCAAACATTAGTTGATTTTAATTATGTTAATCAGAATAATGTTAGAACTAAGTTAGAATTTTCATTAAGAGGGGATATTTTAGATATTTATACTTCAAGCAATAACCCATTTAGAATTTCTTTCTTTGACAATGAAGTAGAATCTATCAAAGAATTTGATCCTTATACTCAGTTATCCTCTAATGAAAATTTAATACAAGAAATAGAGATTTTTAACTCCTCTATTGAAAATACATCTCCTAGTGAAAATTTAAATTCAATAATTGATTATTTTAATCCTGATGAATTTTTTGCTTACAACAGTTCTAATATATTAATTGATCAAAGATTAAAGTTTTTAAAAGAGATTTATCAAAATTCAAGTTTAGACTATTATTTTGGTGATTACTTTTTAGACTTTGATGATATTAAAAAAATTAATTATAAAAAAATTAATTATTCAACATCAGAACTGGCAATTAATTTAAATAAAATATCTTCTCTGGAATATCTAATGACATTAAACAAAGATTTATATTTATATCAAGGTGATAATAAATCATCGCTTTTTACCCAATATAATGAAATTCAAAAAAAAGACTCTTTTTCAAATTTAAATAAAATATTTTTTTTTAATACTAGTATTTCTTCTAATTTTCTTCTTCAAGATCAATTACATTTGAATGTTTTTGTCAAAGAAACCAAACCTTATAATTTTGACCAATCAGTATTAGATTTTAATGATTTAAATTTAGGAGATCCTGTAGTTCATCAAAAACATGGTATTGGTCGCTTTATGTCGATTGATAGAATGCCCGTAAATGATAAAACAAGGGAATTCATTAAAATAACATATAGAAACAATGATAAATTATTACTTCCTGTAGAAAATTTAAATTTAGTAACTAGATATGGGTTTGAAGATAGTTCTTTATTGCTTGATAAGCTAGGGTCAGTAGATTGGCTCAATAGAAAATCCAATATAAAAAAGAAAATTCGTTTTATAGCTAATAAACTTCTAAAAAATGCAGCTAAACGTCATTCTATAAAAACTAAACCTTTTGAATTTAAACAGTCTGACTTAGATAATTTTAATAAATCTTTTGAATTCATTGAAACACCTGACCAAATGACAGCAATTAATCAATCTATAAATGATTTATTATTAGATAAGCCAGCTAATAGACTTATCTGTGGAGATGTTGGTTTTGGTAAAACTGAAGTAGCTTTAAGAATAGCATGCGCTACTTATTTATCTGGTTATCAATTTGTAATAGTTGTTCCTACAACTTTGCTTGCAATGCAACACCATAAAACTTTTTCAACTAGATTTAATAATTTAAAAGTTAAAGTTGAAACATTATCTAGATTTTCTTCTAAAAAGGAAAAAGAAAAAATTTTTAAAGGTCTTGAAAACGGAGATATTCAAATTCTTATTTGCACACATAGTCTGTTCAAAAGAGAAATATCTTTTAATAACTTAGGTACATTAATAATAGATGAAGAGCAAAAATTTGGAGTAGCTCAAAAAGAGTATTTGATCAATAAATATCCTGAAATTCATATATTTTCTCTATCTGCTACACCGATACCAAGAACTTTACAGATGTCACTTATTGGTTTGAGAGACTTAAGTTTAATAGGAACTCCACCTTCAAATAGAATTTCAATTAGAACTTATGTTCAAAAATATGAAAGAATTATATTAATATCTGCTATTAAGAATGAATTAAATCGTAATGGACAAATATTTATAGTTGTTCCAAGAATAAGCCACATACCATTTGTTGTTAGTGAAATAGAAAAAATTTCTTTAGATCTTAACTTTTCAGTTGGTCACAGTAAATTGAAAGAAAAAGAGATAGAGGAAGTTTTTATTAATTTTAGTACCGGTAGAATAAATTGTTTAATTTCAACAAATATAATTGAATCAGGAATAGATATAAAAAATGCAAATACGCTTATAGTTTTTAATTCAAATTTATTTGGCCTATCTCAACTTTATCAATTAAGAGGTAGAGTAGGGCGTTCTGATAGGAGAGCATATGCTTATCTTTTTCATGATTCTGATAAGTTAATAAGCAAAAGCTCTTTAAAAAAACTCCAGGTATTATCAAATTATGAAAATTTAGGTTCAAACTTTCATTTAGCTACGGAGGATCTAGAAATACGAGGTGCTGGAAATTTACTAGGAGATGAACAAAGTGGTCATGTTAAGGATATAGGGATTGAGATGTATCAAAAATTATTAAAAGAAGAGATCAGTCGCCTTAATTCAAAAAATTATGATAAAAAAGAAGAAGAGTTTGAAGATTTTGAATTTGATGCTTTTTTTGAATATTTTATTCCAAAAAATTATATCTTAGATGATATTTCAAGATTGATTTTTTATAGAAAACTTACTAATTCAAAAACATATAAAGATCTAAAAAATATTGAATTTGAAATGATTGATAGATATGGGAGTTATCCAGAAGAAATAAAAAATCTACTGCTTCTCTTACAAATTAAAATTAAATCATTAAATTATGGGATATTTAAATTAAATATTCAAAAAACATATATAGATTTAAGAATAAATATTAAAAATGATAATCTAGGTTCCTATTTACTAAGATTAGTTGAAGAAGGATTGATCAAAATGATTAGTTCAGAGACAATAAGGATTAAAAATAATACTGATAAAGATTATTTTTATGTGATAAATTTATTTTATAAAAAAATAGAAGAGTCATACAAAAATGCAGGATCATAATGAGCAATTACCTAAAACAAACGCAGAGTGGGTCGTTTATTATCAAGCTATTCTTAAAGAATTAACTGAAAAAGAAACATCAATTGGATCGCCAATTTCTGTTGAAGAGTTTTCTGAATTACCACTTAAGCGTAAGCAAAAATACCTGAAAAAGCTATATTCTAATATTGACGAAGAAACTTCATCAGAATAATGTTTTTTTATGAGTGACTACATACCTAAAATTGATCTGTCTAACTTAATTCAACATGGAGCCCAGTCAGAGCAATCAAAAAATACTATATTACAAATAAAAAACGCTTCAGAAGAGGTGGGGTTTTTTACTGTTACAAATCATGGCATATCAAAAAATTCCATAGCTACAATTTTAAATACTGCTAGAAATTTTTTTCACTTGCCTTTAGAAAAAAAAATTACTATTGCCCCAAAAAAATGGAATAAAAATACAGACACTGTTTACAGAGGATACTTCCCAAGTGAAGTAAATGGAAAAGAAGGACTGGATATAGGTGACCCTCAGTTGACAACTGAAATGTCAGACCTACTTAAAAAAGAAAAATTTGAAGTAAATCATGATTTTTCATCAATAGATAAAAAATGGTCTAATACTATCAATAATTACTATGATCAAGTTTTTGAATTAGGAATAAATATTTTTAAAGCTCTAATTTTTTGTTTTACTCCCAATATAGATTTAGCTGAGCTTGCTTTCCAAAGACCTAAAACACTTTCAACCTTAAGATTTAATTATTACCCAGAACAGGATAACCCAGTTGAAATTTCTTCTCAAGATGGAGTTGCTTTAGGATGTGAAACTCATGTAGATAGTGGCATCATGACTATTTTGTACCAAGATAAAAAAGGAGGACTTCAAGTTCAAAATAGACATACTCTTGATTGGCATGATGTACCTCATGATCCTGACTCTTTTGTAATAAACTCTGGATTAGCTCTTCAGTATTTAACTAATGGTCACTTTAAAGCTACTAACCATAGAGTTCTTTTTAATAAAGAAGAGAGAATATCAATTCCTTTCTTTTTTGAGCCTTCTTATGATTTTAATATTGATCCTAAACATTTAGAGATTATTGATAGACCTCTTTACGAGATAGATACCTATGAAGAATTCCTTACAAACTCTCTTAAAAAGTTTGTTGAATATGATAGGCCTTAATTTTATGATAAAACTTAAAATTTAGTGGCGGAGAGACTGGGATTCGAACCCAGGAAGGGCTTGCACCCTTGTCAGTTTTCAAGACTGATGCGTTCAACCACTCTGCCATCTCTCCGTGGAGTGTAAATTAAGGTATTTTTATATATTCATAAGATATACTTGCAAGAGCAAATAGTAGAATCTATTTATATGATAAAATTAATCACAATATTCTTAATGTTTTTCATTATAAATCTTCATGCAGCTCATGATGATAAAACTTGTAAAGTCCTAGATACTTATGATTTTACAAAATTTGATGAATGGAAAGAAACAGTAGTCCAAAAATCTCCAGATTACTCGTTAGATCCTGATTTTGTAGCCAATCTTGTAAAACCTTATTCAGTTAACAAAAATGTTATTAAAAATGATAAATGTCAGCCTGAGTTTACTTTAACTTTCTCTGAATATATTGAAAAGAGAATATCAAAATTAAGAATTAAAAATGGATTAAATAAACTAAGTAAAAACAATGACTTATTAAACAAAATTGAAGTTAAATATGAAGTACAAAAAAGATTTATAGTTTCAATATGGGGTTTAGAAACAGCTTATGGAGAAATTACAGGAAATTATCCTGTAATAGAAAGTCTTTTGACTATGTCTTATGATGAAAGGAGAAGGAAATACTTCACCAAAGAATTATATAAAGCTCTTACTATAATTAAAGAGGGACATATAAACATTGATAATTTTAAGGGTTCTTGGGCTGGTGCAATGGGCCAAAACCAATTTATGCCATCAAGTTTTTTAGCCTACGCCCAGGATTTTGATGGAGATGGAAGAAAAAATATATGGACTAATGAACCCGATGCATTGGCATCAATCGCAAGATATTTAAATGGAGTTGGTTCGAATAAATGGAATGATGACTATACTTGGGGTAGGGAAGTAATACCCCCTTCAAATATTGAAAAACTTGAAAATGAATTATTTATCAAAAGAACAAAAGGGTGTCTTGCGGTAAAGAAATTATCTAAAAAATCGCCTTTATCGTATTTTTCAAAGAATAAATTCTTAAAAATGGATGGAACTAAGTTACCTTCTTTAGGGATTAATAGCTATTTGATAAGAATGGGAAGGGTAAAATCTGATTATAGATATTTTATTGTCTATGATAATTATCTAAATATTCTCTCATATAATTGTTCAAATTATTACGGAATTTCAGTGGGTTTATTAAGTGACAAATTTAAATAAATTAATTATCTTATTGATTCCTCTATTTATTTTTTCTTGCAAAAATGCAAGTTATAACGAATATATTAGTGATAAAGAGTTTTTTAAAACAGCAAATTCAACTACTCAAAAATCTATTTCTCAATATAATTATGACTTTAATTACTCAGCTTCAGAAAAATTTGAAATAAATAATAACTTATTGGAATCTAGTATTTTTCATAAAAATCTGCCAATTCCTTCTGTTTTAAAAGTTTACAATCCTAAAAATTTAAAAGAATTTCTAATAGTTAGAAATGTATTTACTGATTCTTTATCTCAAAAAACAGAAATATCTAACTATGTATATGAAAACCTAGGTCTAGATAGTAACATTTTTATTGAATATCTTCAAAATGAGTCCAAAAACCTTAAATCAGTTGAGCTTTCAAAGGAAAAAAGCGTTGTCCAGCTTGATAATAATGAAATTTTAACTGAAGAAATACTAGATAGTCCTTCTGAAGTAAGTGAAAAGATGGAAATAAATACAAAAAAGTTAAATAAAATGGCTAGCAGCGATGGATCTTACTTCATTTTTGTTGATAAATACCTTGAATACAAAGATGCTCGCATAGAAACAAATAAAATAAGAAATCTAAATTTAACAATATCTTCCGAAAATGGTTCATTTGAAGTTCTGGCAGGGCCTTTTCCAACTTATGATGTGGACGAAACGCTAAGTTTTCTATTAAATAACGGATTTAATAATGCCAAAATTTATCGTTAAATATTTATTTTTATCTTTAATAATTATTACTTCTAAATTAAATGCATTAGAATCTATAGCTCCACAAGCACTTCTAATTGATCTTACTTCAGGGCAGGTTTTTATTGATAAAAATTCTAATTTAAAAACCTTTCCTTCAAGTATGACAAAAATGATGACTGTATTAGTGGCTTTTGAAAAAATAAAGAAAGGTGAGCTTTCCTTGGATCAAAAATTTCTAGTGAGTAAAAAAGCATGGAAAATGGGTGGTTCTAAAATGTTTGTAGAAGTTGATAAAAAAGTATCTGTAGAAGATCTTTTAAGAGGAATAATTGTTCAAAGCGGAAATGATGCTTCTATTGTGCTCGCAGAAGGAATTTCTGGTTCCGAAGAAGCTTTTTCAAGTGAAATGAATTTAATGGGAAAAATGATAGGACTAAAGGGATCTAATTTTGTTAATAGTAGTGGAATGCCTGCAAAAGATCATTATTCGACTGTAAGAGATTTAGCTATTATTGCAGAATATACTATTAAAAATTTTCCAGAATTTTATGAGATTTATGCTGAAAAAGAATTTTCTTTTTCCGGAATAAATCAACCAAATAGAAATCCTCTCTTAGGGAATTCTGAAGGTAATGATGGTTTAAAAACTGGCTATACTTCTGATGCTGGATATGGATATGTAGGTTCTTCTGAAAGAAATGGCAGAAGACTTATCTTAGCTTTTAATGGACTAGATAGTTCAAAACAAAGAAAACAAGAGGCCACTCGATTGATGGAGTGGGGATTTAGTAACTTTAAATCTATTAATTTCTATAAGAAAAATGAAGTTGTTTTTTCTGCAGATACTTGGTTGGGAGAAGATAAAAAAATTAACTTAATTGCACCAAAAGATATATTTCTTTCTGTTCCTAAAGCAAATCTTATAGATATGAAAGTTAATGTTGAAATAAATGACCCAATTCAAACACCTATTCAAAAAGGTGAAGTTATAGGAAAATTAATAATAAAATATTCAAAAGTTGAAAGTTCTTTTGATTTAATTTCTGAAAAGACAGTTAAACAAAAAAACTTTTTTTCAAGTATCTTTTCCGCTGCTTATTATTTAGCTTTTGGTTCTAATTAGGAAATATGATCAAAATAATTTCTTTAGAAGGTTTTGAATACTCTGGAAAAAGTACGCAAATTAACCTTTTGAAGCGATATCTAAAAAAGAACAAAATTAAATCAGAATTTAAACGTGAGCCAGGAGGTTTGAAGAACTTAGAAAAAATCAGAAAAGTTCTATTAAACTCTAATTTGAATAATCAAAGTTTGATTCTGTTTTTTTTTGCAAGCAGATTTGAGTTATTATCTAAAATTAATTTCCAAAAGGATAAGCTGTACATATTTGACAGATATTTTGATTCAACTTATGCCTACCAAGGCAATACTAAATCAGATAAAAATTTAATTAAATATTTAATAAAACTTATTAAAAAAGAGCTACTTCCTAATGTTACTTTTTATTTAGATATAAATAATAAAACCCTACTTGAGAGAAAAAAAACCAGATCATTTCAAAATAAATTTGATAGAATTTATTCAAAAAAATTTCTCACTATAAAGAAAAATTATAATGAGCTTATAAAAACAAATATAGGTAATAGAAAATTTATTAAGATCGACGCTAATAAATCTAAAGATCAAATTCATACTGACATTGTCAATCACCTTAAATTATGCAAATTGATTTAATAATTAAAAAAATTTCCTTTTTAAAAGAGGGTACTTTTATCATTAAATGTAATAATTCTAATGATTATTTGTCCATTAAAAATAATATTAAAGAAACTTTATTCTCAAAAGAATATCAGAGGGAATTAAATTTCTTTGAGTTAATTCCTGAAAAGAATTCTTCTGAAATAACGATATCTCAGGTTAGAGATCTTAAAAAGAAATTTTTGTTAAAATCAATTGAAGATGTACCTTTTGTTGTATTTCTTCCTAATATTCTTTCTCTTAATTTAAATTCATCTAATGCCTTGCTTAAAATTACTGAAGAAATTCCTAAAAATACAATATTTATATTTTGTACTGATGATGTTTTTAAAATTATTCCTACTATTAAATCTAGATCTAAGATTTTAAATACTGATAAAGAGGTGCATTTAAAAAATTTAGATGATTATTTATTAACATTAAAACTACAAAACAAGGATATTCCTGAAAAAATTTTTGAAGAACTATCTAATCCATTTTTTAAAAAAAAAATAATAACCGATACTCAATTCTTTGATACAATTAAATTTTTTGAAAAAGATAATTTACATCTTATAATTAATTTATACCTATTTATTCTCCAACATTTTATGAGATCTTCTTTTGAGAATGAAGTATTTTTTAAATATTTAATTAAAATACATTCTGAATTTCTACATGATATAAATGAAAGTATTATGTTTAATTCAATGACAAGTGATTTATTAGCTGTTTATTTTTATAGATTACAATCAAATGTTGTAAAATATGCAAAGTAAATTTTTTACTACTCCTATTTACTATGTAAATGATAAGCCTCATATTGGACACGCTTATACATCTTTGTCTGTAGATATCTTAAAAAGATATTATACTTGCATAAATGAAAATTCCTTTTTTTTAACAGGGACTGATGAACATGGTCAAAAAGTTGAAAAAGCTGCTCATGAAGCAAAAATAGAACCGCAAAAATTTACTGACAAAGTCTCAGAAAATTTTAGAGAAATGTCCACTCTTTTGAATTTATCTAACGATGATTTTATAAGAACTACTGAACAAAGGCACAATAAATCTGTACAAGCTTTTTGGAAAATTTTAGAAGATAAGGATCAGATTTATCTTTCTAAATATTCAGGATGGTATTCTGTTAGAGATGAAGCTTTCGTTGCTGATAATGAAATTGTTGAAAAAGATGGTAAAAAATATAATTCTTTTGGCTCTGAATTAACTTTCGTTGAAGAAGAGTCCTATTTCTTTAGATTATCTTATTGGCAAAAAAGTTTATTAAAACTCTTTGATGAAAATCCTGATTTTATTGTACCAAAGACTAGATTTAATGATGTAAGAAGATTTATAGAATCAGGTTTAAAAGACCTTTCGGTATCTAGAACCACATTTAATTGGGGGATTAAAGTTCCAACTAACCCCGATCATATTATTTATGTTTGGCTAGATGCTTTAACTAATTATATTTCTGCTCTTGGTTTTCCGGACATTAAAGACAAAAATTTTATTAAATTTTGGCCTGGAATACATGTAGTAGGGAAGGATATTATAAGATTCCATGCTGTTTTTTGGCCGGCTTTTTTAATGGCAGCAGGACTAGAACCTCCTAAGCAAATTGTAGCTCATGGTTGGTGGACAAATGAAGGAGAAAAAATATCAAAAAGCTTAGGTAATGTTATTGATCCTGGTCAATTAATTGAATTGTATGGGCTGGATGAAGTAAGATATTTTTTGTTTAGAGAGGTGCCTTTTGGTAATGATGGAGACTTTTCGCAAGATTCAATTAAAAATAGAATTAATGGAGAGTTGGCTAATAATTATGGAAATTTAATTCAACGTGTATTAAGTTTTATAGTTAAAAATTTAAACCAAAGAATAGAATTATCTGAAGTTAATTTTAATTTTAATATATTTAAAGAAATTTTAGAATTAGAAAAAGAGTTAAATAGAAATATAAAAAATTATAAATTTGATGAGTATTTAAAAGTAATTTTTACATACCTAAATGCTCTTAATAATTACGTAGATAAACAAGCCCCCTGGGCTTTAAAAAAAACAGACCCTAATAAAATGAATGAAGTTTTAGCTAATATTTGTATTTCCATTATAAGGTTGACCCAATATTTATATCCTTTTATGCCTTCAAAAACTCTTAAAATTCTAGAATTATTTAATCTAGATGAATCTTTTACCAGTTTTAATTCTATTAATAACATTATGGAAATGAATCTTCTTAAAATTAATCAACCTGAACCTTTATTTAAAAAAATTGAATAGTACTAAACTTATTGATAGTCACGTTAATTTTGGACATGAACTGCTAGTTAATAGCATTGATAAAATAGTTAAAGAAAGTCTAGATAATGACATTCATAGAATGCTTTGTATTAACTCTAATTTATATGACTTTAATAAAGACTTAACATTGGTTAACAATTATAGTTGTATTGATATATCTCTAGGCCATCACCCGAATTTAGTTGATATAATTGATTTAATTGAAATAGAACACCTCCTGGAATTGCATTTAAATCAAAGCAAAAAAATTATAGCGATAGGAGAGACAGGCTTGGATTTTTATTATGAAGCAAATAGAACTAAGCAAATTGATTCATTGAAAATTCACTTTGAAGTAGCAAGTAAGTTTAAATTACCTGTAATTATCCATATGAGGGACTCTGAGGAACAAATAACTCCCTTAATCAAACAATACAGAGATAAAGTACCTAATATTTTGATACATTGTTTCACTGGCACTGGAGAATTTGCTAAAAAATGCATAGATTTGGATTGTTATTTCTCGATTTCTGGAATATTTACATTTAAAAAAGCAGATAATTTAAGAAAAACATTAAAGATATTACCTAAAAATAGGATAATATTTGAAACTGACAGCCCTTATTTGACCCCTGATCCACATAGAGGAAAGGTTAATTATCCAAAGTATTTAAAGATAATACTTAGCAAATATTGCGATCTAGTTTCAATGGAAACCAAAGAAATGTCGGATATTTCAAATAGTAATTATTTTAATTTATTTAGTATTAACAATTAGTTAATGAAAAAAATTAAAGTAAAAATTTTAGGTTCGGGTGGTAGTTTCGGTGTCCCGGTACTATTTGATAGGTGGGGTAAATGTGACCCGGATAACAAAAAAAATATAAGAACAAGACCTTCCGCTATATTAGAAAAGGATGGAAAAACAATACTTATAGACACAAGTCCCGATTTAAGATTTCAGATGATAGACAATAAAATTAATAAAATTGATAGTGTTTTATTTACCCATGCTCATGCTGATCACATACATGGCATTAATGATTTAAGGTGTATTCACCTAGCTACTAATAAAAAAGTTCCAGTTTATGTTGATAAATCAACCAAATTAGTGCTTTTAAAGAGTTTTGAATATTTATTTTCCAGCAAAAATTTAGAACAATATCCTCCAATTTGTGAAATTAAAGACTATGAAGCTGGGAATTCATACGAAATTAATGGTTTTAATGTCCGGGTCATACATCAAAATCATGGAAATATAGACTCTTTAGGGTACATATTCGATAATAAAATAGCTTATAATTTAGATGTTAAGTATTTTTACGATAAAAATTATCTGGATTTAATAAAAGGCATAGAATGTTGGATCTTGGGTTGTTTGAGATATGAAAAACATCCGGCCCATGCTGAATATGATGAAATTTTAAAATGGATTGACTATGTTCAACCTAAAAAAACATACTTAAGTCACATGACAGCATTGATAGATTATGAAACTGAGTACCAAAATCTATCTAAATACAATATTTTCCCATCTTATGATGGATGCACATTTCACCTATAATATATATTATGCAACAATAAGATGTGAGCATGTAGCTGCTTATAAATTTTTATTATTTGAACCGTATTTACCACCTTTATTGAAGATAATTGCTGTCATAAATACACCAAATATAAGTAGGAAATGAGCTGAAGCTGTTAATCCAAAAACTAACCAAGATCCAAAATAAAGTGAGAAAATAATGCTCCACATCCATGCTAATAGCTGCATAAGTAGATGTCTTAGTCCAATATCAGGTATTTTTCTTAGTGGATTCCAGTTTGCATCCATGACTAATTTGTATAAATCACTTATTATGTTCATGTTAAATAATTACGTGCGACAGATATGATAAGATCAAAAAAATTTATATGAAAATAATAATAGCAATTATAGCCCTACTTTCTTTTTTCTCTTTTAATTTGAAAGCAGAACCTAGAGTTCTCAAATGTGATAAGGATTGTGGAAAGTTAGATATCAACAATAATTACTCTTTTCAAGCTAGATTGGCAATGGGTCAAGATATGTGGGGGGCTAATGTAACCTTTATTGAAAAAGATATAATTCTAAGCTCAGGTCATATTCTCGGTTTTGAACCCTCAAGAAAAAAATTAGCTTCTTGTGGCTCTGAGGCATCAAAAATGGTTAATAATGATTGGTATCATAATAAAAATGACATGTATGTTGTGGATGGAAGTCGATACCCTCAAAAAAAAGTTATAATTGCTAAAGTATTAGATATTTCGATTAGAAATACTGGAGAACCTCCAGGGTACGATATAATGCTGGCCCATGTAGATAGAAATTGTAAAAAATGCAATAAAAATGACGATATTACTATAGTACCAATACCCATATCTAATAAAATCCCTCAAATTAATACAAAAGCTATTCATGTAGCTGTCCCAGGATCATCTAGAATAAATAAAGGTCGTTTCTATGATAGTCATTTATTAAATGGGCTAATATGGGGTGATAATAATAATATCTGTTTGAGGCAAACAATAAAACATGATGGGAAATCAAATCCCCCTATGATTTTTGACACCTCTGGTAGTCCAGTAATATTTAAAGAATGTGGACAATTGGCGGTTCATGGTCTTCATGGAAATGGTAATGATGAAGGTGGTTTCATGTTTGAACATTTGCAACTTCTTCAAACTCAAAAAAAATGGATCTATGCTGAAATCAAGAGATGGACAGGAAGAAATGAAATTTTAGATGCATGCTCCCCTACTGGTCTTAGGTCTTTTAGTAATGACATTTTTGATACTCCACAAAATGACTGTAACATAAAACAGTCTTATTTTAGAAAAGAACCTTCACCTATAAGATGTGATATTATTAACCAGGACGGTGCCTTTATTCCCAAAGAATTAGGGGTTTTTTAATTTGAGGAGTATTAGATAAAAATAATGAATTTTAAAAAGATTTTTATTATTTTATCTGGATTTCAACTTACTTGGCTTTCTTGTATTTTTGGTCAGTATTTTTCCATACCTCTTCTTGGTGTTTTTATTGGTATTTTGTATCTACTATTTTTTTTTTATTTAAACAAAGATCGAAAAAATACTTTAAAAATAATAATATTTATTTCTTTAATAGGATGTATATTTGACAACCTCCTTTCTTTTTTTGGTATTTTTGTAATAAATTCAAAATATACTTTGATTTATATTCCCATTTGGTTAATAATTTTATGGTTGTGTTTCTCTTCTTTGTTTGTAGAAGTGTTTCTTTTTTTAAAAAATAGACCAATTATCAGCTTTTTATTAGGTTTTTTCCTAGTGCCTCCTACATATTACGTTGGGATAGTGTTGAATATAGCTAATTCATCTTCATTAATTACCGCGATGTCTTTAATGGCATTTTTTTGGGGATTGCTATTTTTTTTTTACTCTAAGTTTAAATAAAAAGTTATTTAAGTTTTTCAGCGAGAACATGGAAATGATAAGATCCAGGTTCTTTGTGTTCCCTGTCAAATAAAGTATGTATTTCAAATCCATTTAGAATAGATACAAGTTCTTGAGCATTACAATAGAAATGAGGGTGTTCTAAATCACCAATATTCTTTGTTTTTTTATTTTGAATAAAAGTATTATATGCAACTTTTGTCCCTACTTTATAATTTGAATTTCTCTGTGATAAAAAAGTAGCATGAAAATAACCCCCTGGGATTAAAACTCTATAAATTTCAGCAAGAGTTCTTCTAATAGTATTTATGTCCCCTAGGTATATTGAGTTAAAAGCTAAAACATAATCAAAAGATTGATCTGGATGTTTAATGCTATCCATGTCTGATATTTCTGTTTTAATCTCGTATTTATTTAATTTAGCCACTTTATTTAAGAATTCTATTCCACTCTCACTTAGATCGATTGAAGTAACTTCAAATCCATTCTCAGCGAACATAATACTATGTCTTCCAACACCGCAGCCAAGGTCCAAAACCCTTGCACAGCTATTCTTTTTTAAAAAGTATATCTTTTCAGCTACATCTGGGTCAGGCCTGATCCAAGCTTCCCTACCTGTCTCTGTTTGCCAAGCAACTTCCCAATTTGAGTGAGCAGTCGTTAAGTTATCAGCCATAAATAAAACTAATTCCAAATTAATGGAATCTCCCGCATTTTTTTATAATTTTAATCATCCATAGCTAATTTTAAAAATCCACTAATAAAGAATAATTTGAGATTTTTTATAAAGAATTATTTGAAATCCTTTAGATTAAGAGCTAAAAGAACAAAAAAAGAACAATAAAAAAAATAGTCAAAAACCTGTTTTAAGAGCTTTTGAGACAGTATTTATTTTTTAGTAATGTAAATTTATAGTAAAAAAAGGTCTTTTTATGCTTGATTTATTAATTTTTTTTTCTATTTTGTTTGCCCCTATTTCAGTTAAAAAAAGCTTAATTTTCAGAATCTTTAGCAAGTGTCGCAATTTAATTAATTACAAAGTATATAAAAATAGTGTTTTTTAAGATTTTAAAAACACTACAAAGCAGTAAGACTCAATATAAGGATAAATTCTTATTGAAATAACAACACCTTTTTCCCTAAAACAAACAAAAATATAGTTTTTTAGTATTTCAGATACACTTAGTTTGTATATTTAAAACTCAATTCTATCATTATCCCTTAATTACCAATAAATCATTGTATTTTAATGTTTATTAAGAGAATTATCTGGCTTAAATTAAAGGAATAAAATATGAATTATATTTATAATAAATATAGTATAATCAAATACTTAATAGTATATTTTAAAGTAATTTATTATAAAATAGTAAGTTAAATAGAGCTCTAGGAATAACAATTATAGAACACCGCTTATTGTCATATGTAAAAACGATCTTCTGTTTAATCTAATATTAATAAAGTAAGTAAAAGAAGGTATGAAAATTCTAATAAGTTTTTTATTTTTATTCTTCCATTTTAATGCCTACTCAGCTGGAGACTATGAAACGATTGATGCTAGTGCTGAATATCAAAAAGCTGAAAAACTAATCAAAAATAAAGAATATGAAAAAGCTATTAATATCCTTAAAAGCTTAATCGCTGAAAAAACTCAAGGGTATACCAAAGCAGATCTTTATAATTACTTAGGATTTGCAACCAGAAAGCAATCTAACCCTAATTATAAATTAGCTGAAGATTATTATTTAAAAGCTTTAGAGATTAATAATAATCACCTAGGTGCTTTAGAGTATCTTGGTGAGCTTTATTTTGAAACTAATCGTGTTGACAAGGCACAAGATCTTTTAACAAGAATAAAGATATTTGCTGGCGAAAATAATGAAGAATATATAGAGCTCAATAAGTTAATTAATTAATTTTTTTAGATAAATAAGCTAAATTTTAAATATAAATTATAATAAAACTCATAGATTAAAATATTAATTTAAGTAAGTTTAAATATGAGTTTTTTTCTATTTATTAAGATTTTTTTTATATGTTTGCTGGGCGCTATGTCTCCAGGTCCTAGCATGCTTATTGTTATTAATAATGCCTTAATAAGCAAGCTAAATGGAATTATGACCTCTATAGGTCATGGTCTTGGTATAGGTATTTATGCTCTATTCGCTGTTATAGGACTAGATTTATTAGCCCAGAACAACCAAAATATATTTTTGTTTTTAAAGGTAATTTCAATAATTTTTTTATTCTATCTAGGGGTTTCAAGTTTATTTAATAAATATGAATTAAATAATAAAGATTATGTAAAAAGTAACAAAAGTTATCTTTATGGATTTGCACAAGGATTTACAATTTCTATTTTAAATCCAAAAATATTTGTTTTTTTTGCTGCTATATATTCTCAATTCATATCGATTGAAAATAATGAAATATTAAACATTACTTTAGTATTAACTGCTATGATAGTAGACGCAATTTGGTACATAGTATTAACATTTTTAATTACTTTCGTAGGTATAAGCTCACTAACTAAGCAAAAAACAAAAATTATAAAAAAAATAGTTGGAATTTTTTTTATTTTGATAAGTATGGCTTTAATCTTTAATTTAATAAAATGAATCCTTATTTAATAAGAATAGAAAACATATCCAAAAATTATTCAGGGGTTTTGGCTAATAACAATGTCTCTTTCAATATCAGAAAAGGTAAAATTCATGCCCTTCTCGGAGAAAATGGAGCTGGCAAATCCACAATTGTAAAAATTCTTTATGGTCTAATAGCTCCAGATAAAGGTGATATTTTCTTAAATAATACCAAAATTGTTTTTAAAACCCCTTCTGAAGCAAAATTACAAGGTATAGGAATGGTATTCCAACATTTTTCTTTATTTGAATCTCTTACTGTTTCAGAAAATTTAATTTTAGGAATTGAAGAAAAAATCTCCTTCGATCAATTAAAAAATAAAGTAAAAGTTATCTCAGAAAAGTATGATTTGTCTCTTAATCTTGACTCTCCTATTAATAATTTATCTGCAGGTGAAAAACAAAGTGTAGAAATAGTTAGAGCATTACTTCAAGAACCTGAAATTTTAATTATGGATGAGCCTACTTCTGTTCTTACACCAATTGAAGCTGAAGTTCTTTTTAGTACTTTAAAAAAACTTATTAAAGAAGGTAAGACTATCTTATATATCACTCATAAATTGGAGGAAGTTATAAAAAATTGTGAGGAAGTTACTATTATGAGAAATGGAAATGTTATTACAACTTGTGCCGCTAGTGGAGAAACAAAAGAGAGTCTAGCTTTAAAAATGCTTGGCTATAAAGTTAATTCTCAAATAACAGACTATAGTTCTATAAGTGAGGAATTATTGATAAGTGCTAAAAATTTAAACAAAAAATTTAATGATCCATTTTTAACGGATTTAAATAACATTTCATTCGATGTTTATAAGGGAGAAATATTTGGAATTGCAGGAGTAGCTGGTAATGGGCAGAGAGAACTCATGGAATTATTAACAGGTGAGAATATAGGAAAAGTGGATGGTAAACTTACCTTTAAAAATAAAGAAATTACTAATTTCACCACAAAACAGAGAAGAGATCTTGGAATTGGATTTGTACCAGAAGATAGATTGGGACATAGCGCCATACCAGAGTTATCGTTAAGTGAAAATATTTTATTAAGTAATTTCCCAAATAATAATTTTTCAAAATTTGGAATATTGAATTTTAAAGAAATTGAATTACAAGCAAAAAATGTAATTAAGGAATTTAATGTTAAAGCCCCAAATCAAGAAACTTTTGCTATGAATTTATCTGGCGGTAACCTTCAAAAATTTGTTATTGGAAGAGAAATCAAATCTAATCCACAAATTTTAATTGTATTCCAGCCTACGTGGGGAGTTGATGCTGGAGCGGAATCTTTTATTAAAGAGTCTTTAATTAAACTATCAAAGGAAGGAACTTCACTAATAATAATTTCTCAAGACTTAGATGAATTAATAGAAATTACACATAAAATATCTGTTATTTCAAAAGGATCTTTATCTAAGCATTTCAAAACTAGATCTTTAGATATAAAAAAATTAGGAATTATGATGGGGGGAGTTATTGATTAAAATAGTTCCTAGAGGAAATAGCTCCAAATCTATGTTTATTTTTGCTCCGTTTTTATCTGTAATTTTTACTTTAATTACTGCTTCAATTATTTTTTTTATAATGGGATATAACCCAATAGAAGCAATAATAATCTTTTTTTATTCTCCCATTTCAAATTTGTACGGAATTTCAGAATTACTTGTTAAAGCTACGCCATTATGCCTAATAGCTATTGGGCTTTCATTTTGTTTTAAAAATAATCTTTACAATATAGGAGCTGAAGGACAATTAACTATGGGGGCTATATTTGGTGGTGGGATTGGAATATATTTTTATGATGTAAGTTCATTTTTAATATTACCTGCAATGATTATTGCTGGAGCTATTGGAGGTGCTTTATGGGCAATGATACCTGCAATTCTAAAGACAAAATTTAACACAAATGAAATTTTAACCAGTTTAATGTTAGCTTATGTTGCTTTATTAATTTTAGATTATTTAGTTGTTGGTCCTTGGAGAGATCCAGAAGGTTTTAATTTTCCAAAAACAAGAGGTTTTGGAGAATCTGGAAGAATGCCTGTTCTATATCAAGGATTAAGAGTTCATTTTGGATTAATAATCACACTAATATTAGTTTTTATATCTTACTTTATTTATTCAAAAACTATATTTGGCTACCAATTAAAAGTTTCAGGATATAGTCCTAGAGCAGCAAAATTTGCTGGCTATAATAAGAATTATTTAATTTTTTCTGCCTTTGCAATAAGTGGTGCTTTTGCAGGAATAGCTGGAATTGGAGAAGTATCTGGTCCTATAGGTTTATTATATAGAGATATTTCACCAAATTATGGTTTCACTGCAATAATAGTTTGTTTTCTTGGTAGATTAGATCCATTAGGAATTATTTTAGCATCATTGGTTATTGCCTTAACATACTTAGGAGCTGAAGATGCACAACTTTTCTTGAGAATACCTGCGGCAGTTGGTTTTGTTTTTCAGGGACTTGTTTTATTTTTTTTATTAGGAACAGATTTGCTAGTAAACTTTAAAATTAAAGTTAAGGAAAAGCATGGATACTAATTTAATAATTGGGATAATTAATATTATTTTAATTGGAACTACCCCATTAATATTTGCTGCTATTGGAGAACTTGTTGTTGAAAAATCAGGCGTATTAAATTTAGGACTTGAAGGAATGATGTTGGTTGGTGCTGTTTCAGCTTTTGTGACGTTAGTGTTAACTGGAAATTATTTTTTTGCTTTAATCATATCAATAGTCTCTGGTTTATTGATGTCAGGTTTTTTTGCATTTTTAGTTCTTTATTTAATGGCTAACCAAGTGGCTACAGGATTAGCTTTAACGATATTTGGAATTGGTATTAGCTCAATGATAGGTAAAAATTATATAGGAACTCCAATAGAAGGAATGAGTCCTTATTTTTTTATAGTAATTTCAATAATAATTGTTTTTTTGATAGGATTATTTTTTAAAAGAACAAAAATGGGACTTATTGTGAAAGCTGTAGGTGAGTCTCACTCTTCAGCACACTCATTAGGTTTTAATGTAATAAAAATTCGTTTTCTTTCAATTTTATTTGGAGGGTCAATGAGTGCTCTAGCAGGTTTTTATATGTCAATTTGTTATGCTCCTATGTGGCAGGAAGGCATGATAGCAGGTAGAGGATGGATAGCTTTAGCATTAGTTGTTTTTGCTACTTGGAAAGCTGAAAGAATTTTGCTTGGGGCTTACATATTTGGTGGTGTAGCTATTATGCAGATGAATCTGCAGGCATTTGGCATAAAACTTCCTGGTCAATTTTTTAATATGCTGCCTTATATAGTTACTATACTGGTTTTAGTAATAATTTCAGGAAATAAACTAAGAATAAAAATGTCTGCCCCTTCTTGTCTTTCTATACCTTTTAATAAAAATCAATGATTTATCCACCGTTAATTCGATTTAATTTCAACGAATCTCAATATTTTTGTTATAAAAAATAAACACGTAGAGGAACGCAAAATGAAAAAACAATCAATAACATTAATATTAATAGCTGCGATTATTATAATTGGTGGTGCTTTTTTTATTACAAGCCAAAATGAGTTACAAGACACTTCTCAATCCCAAAAAAAAATTGGTTTTATTTATATAGGCCCACCAGGTGATCACGGATGGACTTACATGCATGACCAAGGGAGGCAATATATGGAGTCAGAACTTGGAGATTCAATTTCTACTACATTTATTGAAAATGTTCCAGAAAATGCAGATGCCGTAAGAGCTATAAGAAAATTAGCTGAGTCAGGTCATGATTTAATATTTACTACTTCTTTTAATTATATGGATCAAACTTTAGAAGTGGCTAAAGATTTTCCTGATGTAAAATTTGAACATGCTACAGGATATAAAAGAGCAGACAATGTTTCTACTTACTCATCAAGGTTTTATGAGGGGAGAACAATTATAGGTCATATCGCTGGAAAAATGACAAAATCAAATACTATCGGGTATATAGCTTCGTTTCCTATACCGGAAGTAATTAGAGGTATAAATTCATTTTATCTTGCCGCTTCAAAAGTTAATCCTGATGTTAACATAAAAATTATTTGGGCTTACACTTGGTATGATCCTGCAAAAGAAGCTGATGCAGCAAATACTCTAATTAACCAAGGTGCAGACATAATAGTTCAACACACAGATACATTTGCTCCATGCCAAGCTGCAGAAAAAGCTGGAGTATTAGCTTTTGGGCAAGCTTCTAATCAAGAACAGTTTTGTCCCAATGCTCACATGACAGCGATAGAAGATGTTTGGGGTCCTTACTATGCAGAGAGAGGTAAAGCTATTGTCGATGGTTCTTGGAGTTCAATTGACACTTGGGGAGGTATGAAGGAAGGACATGTAGTAATGTCACCTTACAATAAAAATATACTTCCTGAAGATATAATAGCTGAAGCAAAAGCTATGGAAGCTTCAATAATTGATGGAAGTCTTCACCCTTTTCAAGGACCAATTTACAATCAAGCAGGTGAGCTTGTTATTCCGGCAGGATCGGTAGCTGATGATGGAATGCTTGCTTCAATGATGTTCTACGTAGAAGGAATCAATGATTCTGTTCCTCAATAATTAACATAAATTAGTGCTCTGTTATGTTGACAGAGCACTAATAAAACATTACTAAAAAGTATGGCAGAAATACATATCACTAATGAGGAATACAATGCGAAAATAGAAGAATTAGCTCTCAAAGTTTATGAGGATGGATGGAAATTTAATCAAGTTATATGTATAGCTAAAGGAGGATTAAGGATAGGAGATGTATTCGCTAGAATTTTTGATGTTCCATTAGCGATATTATCTGTTGAGTCATATAAAGGTGAAGGAATTAAAAGCTCTCAAGGTGCCATTACTTTTTCAAGAGATTTAGCAAAAACAACCCCTAACATAGGATCTAAAGCACTTTTAGTAGATGATCTAGCAGACTCAGGTGTAACTTTAAAAAAAAGTAAACAATGGCTTGAACATTTTTATGGTTTTTATTTTGACGAACCTATGAGGTCTGCAGTTCTTTTTTATAAAGAAGCTTCAACTTTTATTCCTGATTACTACACAGATTATTTAAAGGATTCTCCTTGGATACATATGCCTTTTGAAAAATATGAAAAAGAAAATGCTATTGAAGAGATAAAAAAGAAATTAAGAAGCTAAATCAGATTTAGTATATTTTTTTCTATCATTGCTATCTAAATATTTTTTTCTTAGTCTTAAATTAAGTGGAGTTACTTCCAAAAGCTCATCTCCATTGATATAAGTCATCATTTGTTCTAAAGACATAATTTTAGGAGGCGCTAAAGTTACTGCATCATCTGTGCCGGAAGCTCTAACATTTGTTAGTTGTTTTCCTTTAAGTACATTTATTTCAAGATCATTATCTCTGTTATGTTCCCCAACAATCATGCCTGTGTATACGGGGCTATTATGCTCGATAAACATTACTCCCCTATCTTGAAGTTTCCATATAGCGTAAGCGACAGCTTTACCTGTGCCAGTACATATTAAAGCACCACTTCTTCTTCCCAGTATATCTCCTTTAAAAGGTCCATAGGAATGAAAAACCCTATTTAATACCCCTGACCCTCTAGTCTCAGTTAAAAACTTACTTTGAAAGCCAATTAACCCTCTGGAAGGAGCTAAAAAAATTATTCTAGTTTTACCAGCGCCTGATGATCTCATGTCAAGCATTTCGCTTTTTCTTTGATTCATGCCATCTATAACTGAACTTACATACTCTTCATCAACATCGATAGTTACTTCTTCATAAGGTTCAGTTTTTTTTCCATTTTTATCTACTTGAAAAAGAACTTTAGGTCTTGAAACAGTAACTTCAAAACCTTCCCTTCTCATAGTTTCAATTAGAACACCTAATTGCAATTCACCTCTACCTCCAATTTCAAAAGCATCCTTATTAATGTTCTCTCTAAAGGTAATAGCTACATTTGTTTCTGCTTCAGCTAATAATCTATTTCTAATGACGGTTGATGTAACCTTTTTACCTTCAGTTCCTGCAAAAGGAGAATCATTTACCATAATAGTGACAGACATAGTTGGGGGATCTATAGGAGTAGATGCTATAGGTTTTTCTACTTCTACTGCACAAATAGTGTCGGCTACTGAAGCATTAGTTAAGCCAGCTATACAAACAATATCTCCTGTGTTTACTTCTTCGGCGACTATTTTTTTTGTACCTTCAAATTTTAATAATTTAGTCAATCTACCTGTTTCAATAATTTTTCCATCTAAATTAATAGCTTTTACGGAATCATTTAATTTAGCAGAACCCTGCTCTACTCTTCCTATAAGACATCTTCCTATATAAGGATCCGATTCGAGTAAGGTCGCTAGCATTGCGAAAGGTTTGGATTTATCAACTGTAGGTTTAGGTACATGCTTAAGAATTAAGTCTAGAAGAGGACTTAAATTAGTTCTTTCATCTTCTAATTCATTAACACACCAACCATCTCTTCCAGAAGCATATAAAATTGGAAAATCTAACTGTTCATTCGAAGCTTCTAGTGAAACAAATAAATCAAATAGTTCATTAACTACCTCTTCTGGCCTAACATCAGATTTATCAATTTTATTAATGATAACAACAGGCCTTAATCCTTTTTTTAATGCTTTACCCAGTACAAATTTTGTTTGTGGCATAGGACCTTCAGAAGCATCAGTTAATAAGATAACTCCATCTGCCATAGATAGAACTCTCTCAACTTCACCGCCAAAATCTGCGTGTCCTGGCGTATCGATAATATTTATTCTTGTATCATTCCAAATAATTGAAGTTGGTTTGGCTAGAATAGTAATCCCTCGCTCTTTTTCTAAATCATTAGAATCCATCATTCTTTCCGAAGTTTCTTGGTTATCTCTAAACATTCCACTTTGTTTCATAATATTGTCTATAAGGGTTGTTTTTCCATGATCAACATGGGCAATGATTGCTATATTTCTAATTTCTTGTGACGTCATTTTTTCTAGGTATCTCTTTTCTTATTTATTGTTTTAATAGTTTGTTTTTAGCTTCTGTAATCAAATTTGACAAATAATTATTTCCATCTTTATCAGGGTGAAATTTTTTCATCAAGCCATAATAAGCTTTTTTTATTTCTTGTTCAGAGGCCCCTTCTTTCAATCCTAGGATAGAATATGCATTATTTACAGTAAGTTCGTAGTTTGATTGATCTGAATGATTAGAAAAATCAGACTGTGATAATATCATATTTATGATTCTAAAACCCTTTGGATCATTATTTTCTAATTCTTTCATTAAAATGTTTTTTTCCTTATCGGAAAGAGAATTAAAATTTCTATTCATTAAAGAACCTTTAATAATTTTTATTTCAACTAATTTTGTTTTTAAATCTGCTTTGAATCTTAAATAGCTCGTAGAGAAAGAAGGTTTAAAACCCATACCAAAAGAAGATTTTGAAAACATATTTAAAATACTCAATAATCCTGAAATTCTTCTAAAAAAAAGTAAAGCTGGAGCTAAAGCTACAGGCAAAAAATTTAACTTACCTGAAAATATTAAAAATAAAGCTATTACTAATATAAAAGAAATAATTAGATACCTGTTATGACGTTTATTAAGTTTACTACCAAACAAAAAATAAAATAGTAAAAGTAGGCAAAATAATATTAAGATGATTTTAATCATTAAATTTAATTGAAATTTTTTTTAATCTATTTTCTCTTCCACACCCTTTTTTATATAAGTTATATCTAATTGGGTTTTTCAAATAATAATCCTGGTGGTAATCTTCAGCTTTGTAAAATTTATCAAATTTTAAAAGCATTGTTTTAACTTTTTTTACAAACTTTTTTTCAATTTTAGATATATACTTATTAGCAATAGTTTCTATACTTTTATTATTGATAAAAATTGCACTTTGATACTGATATCCTCTATCACAAAATTGACCTTTTTCATCAAAAGGATCTATATTTTTAAAAAATATTTCTAATAATTCATTAATACTAACTAAATTATCATCGTATAATATTTCTAATGCTTCTATATGGCCTGTATCACCTTTAGAAACATCCTTGTACGAAGGATTAATAGATTTTCCTCCAGAGTACCCAGAAACAGCAGAAATAACACCTATTTCTTCTTGAAAAGCTTGCTCTAAACACCAAAAACACCCACCAGCAAGGTAAATTTTATTTTCAGAACTGTAAACAAAAGTAGAAAAAAAAGAAAAAATAAAAACCATAATGATAAGTTTCATCAAATAGCCTCAATATATAACTTTCTTAACATAATAGATTTAATTCCAGATTTTCCATTTTGGATTTTTTTTTCATCTATTTTTACTATTGGCATTATAAAATTAGTTGCATTTGTCATAAAAACTTCATCTGCCTTCATCAAAAAATCTTTTGTAAAAACCCTTTCTTCAAAAATTAAATTATTATTTTTGATTATTTTAATTAATTTCATTCTAGTACATCCATTAAGTATTCTATAACTAAGAGGATGTGTTATGCATTTTTTTCCTTTGATTACCCAAATAGTTGAAGAATTTCCTTCTGTTATATTATTTTTACTATCAAATAATATAGCTTCATGACATTTTTTATCTTTAGCTTTATTAGCAGCCATAACATTGGCTAACAAAGAAATACTTTTAATATCTGATCTCAGCCATCTAATATCAGGGTAAGTAATAACTTTAACTCCTTTTTTAGCTAATAAATCATTTTTTTTTAAATCTTTAAAAATTGAATAAATTACTATATTTGGTTTTAATCCACTTAAGTATTTATGGTCTCTTGGAATTTGATTGCCTCTAGTAATTTGAATATAGATAATACCGTTTACAAGATTGTCTTTTTTTTGAATTTTCTTTGAAATTTTTAAAATTTGATCTAATGAAATAGGAAGTTTTATACTTATCTGTTTTAGAGATCTTTTAAGTCTTTTTAAATGAAGATCAATGTCAATTAGTTTTTTGTCTCTAACTCCAATAACTTCATATATTCCATCCGAAAATTGAAAACCTCTGTCAGTAATACTGATTTTTGATCTTGATAAAGGTAAGTATTTACCGTTTATATAACTTGTTGCCATAAATATAGATATTGAAATATACTATAAATGTGAATCAAAATAGAAGATCTTTTTTAATTAAAATGGGATGTATGTGTTGTTCTCCTATATTATTACCATCTTGTACAAAAGTGGCTATAACAAATAGAAGCCAATTATCTATATATCCTGAGTCTGTTATTAATAGAAATGCATTTAACGCTTACCAAAATATAAAAAAAACATCTAATTTAAGCTCAAACAATAAACAGAATACTCAATTAAATACAGTTGGATTAAAAATTACGAAAGCAGTAGAAAAATATTTTTATGAAATAAAAAAACCTGAAGTTATAAGCAACTTTAATTGGGAATTTATACTTATAGAAGAAGACACTTTAAATGCATGGTGTATGCCAGGAGGAAAAATTGCTTTTTATACAGGTATTTTAGAAATTACTCAAAATGAAGATGGTATGGCTGCAGTTATGGGACATGAAATAGCTCATGCCGTAGCAAAGCATTCTGTGGAAAGAGCAAGCCAAGCTGCGTTATTAAATATCGGTAGTACAATATTGGATACTGCTTTAGATGGAGTTCTTTCATCAACAACATTAGACGACTATATAGTTCAATTAGGATTAAACCTTCCTTATGGAAGACTTCAGGAATCTGAAGCAGACTATCTAGGATTAATATTTATGACATTAGCAGGATATAACAACCAAGAGTCTATAAAAGTTTGGGAAAGGATGGAAGAAGCTAATAAAGGTAAAGAAATACCCGAATTTTTATCAACTCACCCTACTCCAGGAAATAGAATAAAAAAAATTCAGCAATGGATACCTGAAATAGATGCTAGATATGCATAAAAAAAATTATTAAATTTTATTTTTTTTTCTATAATGTAAGTAATAATATGGTTGTTAAAAGAAAAAATACTATTAATAAAAAAATTAAAAACTCTAAAAATTCTGAAATTAAAGCTTTAGAAAAAAAAATAGATAAACTTTATTTAAGATTAGATAAACATATAAATAAAATTGACAATATTTACATTAGATTAGAGTCAAACTTTTCTGGAATAGAAAAACTATTATCGTTTTTTAGACTAAATAAACGTTAAATTTTTCTTAAATTTAAATAGTTAGAGATATCAAAATCACTAAAACTCTTCCTATTATTTAGTGAATTAAAGTAACTATTTCTTATTTTAGTTGAAATATCATCGTTAGCGTAATTGTTAATTACGGATTCAACATTTTTTGCAGCTTCAATTATTACTTCATCAGGAAGTTTTTTAAAAAGAACTCCTAGGGACTTGAGCTTTTGGATTGCAATTACTTCCTTATTCATAAAATCTGATAACATTTCTTGATTTTCAGATTGGCAAGCAGTTGAAATTATAGATTTATGATTATCACTCATATCTCTCCACTTTGATAAATTTAAGCCAAGGGAAATTGAAACAGTAGGTTTTTTAAAATCAGGATAATAGCAATACTTAGCGACTTTATAAAAACCAAAAGCTAAATCCATTACAGGGTTTGACCAATCAGCAGCATCAATGGCCCCACTTGTTAGAGAAGGAAGTATTTCTCCACCAGGTAAGTTTACAGGTGTTACCCCAAGTGTTTTTAATAAATCACCTCCCATTCCAGGACTTCTAATTTTGATTTTAGAAAAATCATTCAGATTATTAAATTCCTTTTTAAACCAACCGAATAGAGTTGTGCCTGTATTACCGACAAGAAAGTGTTTTATATTAAATTTTGAACCTAGTTCATCCCAAAGAATTTGACCATCTTGAGAGTAAATCCAGGAATTAAATTCTTGTGCAGTCATACCAAAAGGCACTGCCGCAAAAAAAGGATATCCTTTATTTTTTCCTGTCCAATAAAATTCTGCTGAATGATACATATCAGCAGTTCCAGATGAAGTGGCATCGAAAACTCCAAAAGCGGGAACTAGCTCTCCAGCAGAAAAAACATTAATTTTAATTTCATTATCAGATAATTTTTCAATTTTATTTGCTAATCTTGAAGCCCCAAGACCAATTCCAGGAAAATTAGCAGGCCAAGATGTAACCATGTTTAATTCAAGTTTTGTTTTAGCTATAACTCTTTTAGGTAATGATAAAGAGGCACCAATAGCTAAGGGTAAAGCAGATTTTTTTAAGAATTTCCTTCTATTAATTTTTAATTTATGCGATTTCATAGATATAATTTTTAAAATTTATATCAGCAATAGATTTATCTTTAAATTTAAAAGTACATGATGTTGCTAATATTAAACTAATGGTTAATATGATAAATCTCTTATTCATGGAACAAGAATACATTAAATTAGAAAATAACATTAATAAATTATTAAAAAAATTGTCACAATTGGAAATAGATTATAAGTTATTTGAACATGAAGCTTTTTATACAGTAGAAGAATCTAGTAAACTTAAGGAAAAAATTAATTTAAAAGGAGCTCATACAAAAAATCTTTTTCTTAGAGATAAAAAAAGAAAGATTTTCTTATTATCTTGCTTCGATAATACTAGTGTTGACTTAAAGTTATTAAAAAAAGTATTGCCTGCTCAAGGAAATTTATCTTTTGGCAGTGCTGAATTACTAGAGGAAAAGCTTATGATAAAACCAGGATCAGTTAGTCCTTATGCTTTAATTAACAACTTAGAAAAAGATGTAAACTTTTATTTAGATAAAAAAATATTAGATGAAGAGTTTTGTAATTTCCATCCTTTAATTAATACAAAAACTATTCAAACTAAAACCAAAAATATAATTAAATTTTTAAAAGAATACACAGATTTAAATATTATTGATTTTGATAATTATAAATTAATTAATCCCTAAAATTTATATATTGTAGGGGTATCTTGATATCGCTAGATTTAAATAAATCTATCATCGATTGTAAATCATCAATTTTTTTTCCCGTTACTCTAACTTCATCTCCTTGAATAGAAGTTTGAAGTTTTAGTTTTGATGATTTCACTATGTTAGTAACTAATTTAGAATCTTCTTTTGAAATACCATTTAATATTTCAATGTGCTGGCGAACTCTGTTACCTGAAGCATTTTCAGTATCTTTTATATGAATAAATTTTGGGTCTATTTTCCTTCTAACAATATTATTTTTAAAAATATCGTTAAATTGATTTAATTTTG
>MDSV01226707.1_pt1 | contig 49413 bp, 41 predicted proteins | sample 810851 | NCBI WGS metagenome assembly MDSV01 (sample SAMN05326640, study PRJNA326480) | marine metagenome | isolation source: seawater | place: Atlantic Ocean: North East | collected 2012
AGGATTTTAATCAATGCATCAAAATCATCAGGTCTTTTTGCCTCGAAAAATACTTCTTTTTTTGTTTTTGGATGTAAAAAACCCAAACTTTTAGCATGTAAAGCTTGTCTATTAAAATTATTGATTTGATTTTCTATTTTAGGATCTATTTTTTTAAATTTTTTTTTCGTTTTACCATAAGATTTGTCTCCTACAATTGGATTTCCTTTATAATTCATATGAACTCTAATTTGATGCGTTCTGCCAGTTTCTAATTTGCATTCAATGAGAGTTATATAACCAAATCTTTCAATTACTTTGAAATGAGTAACAGCATGTTTCCCATGATCTTTATTTGGGTAACCAATCATTAACTTTCTGTTTTTAATAGATCTTCCTATATAAAGGTCAATGGTTCCTTTATCTTCAGTAAAATCTCCCCAAACTAAAGCTTGGTACCTTCTTTGAATTGTACGATCAAAAAACTGTTTGGCTAAATTAGTTAATGTATTTTCTGTTTTGGCAATTACCATTAATCCAGTGGTATGTTTATCCAACCTATGAACTAACCCTGGCCTGCCAAAATAATCAGATGGTAGCTCAGGTAAATTATTGAAATGATATAATAAGGCGTTCACTAAAGTTCCATCATAATTTCCGTATCCTGGATGAACTACAGTGTTGGCAGCTTTATTGACTATACATAACTCATTATCTTCGTAAACAATATCAACTGGAATATTTTGCGGTTTTAGTTCTAGTTCTCTAACAGGGTAGGGTAAAACTATGGAGATTATGTCCTTTGGCTTTACCTTGTAATTTGGCTTTACTTTTAATTTATTTACCAATATATTTCCGTTATGAGCAGCAATCTGAATTTTATTTCTAGAAGTATTGGGTATTCTATCCATTAAAAATTTATCAATTCTTAATTTTTCTTGACCATTATCAGCTACATAATTATAGTGTTCGAAAAGGTCTTCTTCTTGTTCGTCCATGGTTTTAGTTACCATATTGGTCAATGTTGAATAAGCAATTTTTTTCTTACAAGATTTCCATTATCCATTAAGAAAGTAATTATGTATATCCCGTTATTCCAATTACTAACTGAAATAGTTTGATCTTTTATTGGTTCATTTTTGAAAAATAACCTTCCATTTAAGTCATATATATTCACTTCCCTGACACCATAATCAGAGAAACTAAAAAAAGAATTGGCAGGGTTGGGATATAGTTGAATATCATTTTTTAAATTTTTCATTGTTTCTACATTAACAACTTCGTCCATATCTGAAGTAAATACGGGTCTAATCATTAGTGAACCATTAAAAATAGTATTTTGAAAGCCAGATCCTAAATTGAAAAAAATTTCTGATTGAGTGTCAACATTTTTGTCAAAACCTACATTTAGTCTAGCGGAAGATGATTGTTTCCAACCAATATAAAAAGTATCAGTTACAGCAACTAAAATAGGTAGTTCGTAGTCAAAAAATCCATTCACTCCAGAATTATATTGAGGGTAGTATAATTCAGGAAAATCAAAATTATCTGAAGAATAAATTAATGAACCAGGAAAACCAAGACTGTCAGCCCAAATTTGAAGAAAAAATGGATCATTACTTGCGTCATATACCGATGGAGAAAAATGAATTTTAATACTTTTCAAAGTATCTTCTTCTACACCGCTAAGCAATTGGTACCTGTATGCCAGTTCTGCTCCATTACCCACTAAACCGTAGGCAGCTTCCGCAGATCCATCGTCATAAGAATAATAATTTTGAAATGATTGTCTGTGATAAATAGTATCGTTTTCACTAAGTCTTTCTGGAGTGGTATTGGTTGATAAGTAGTACCTAAAATCAAAATCTACAAATGTATCTGACAAAGCGGTATTTAAATTTAAATTATTTCCATAGTCATAGTTCATATCAAAATAGGAAAGTGGAGGGATATTTAAAACTGTTGCAGAATAAGGATGATTAGATAATAAAAGATCATTATAAAATAAATCCATAGCACAAGGTTGTAATAATTTAGCATTATCTGAAGAGTTGTAAGTTGGGATAATTAAACTATTTAAAACAATATCACTTGTAGTTAATTTATAATGTTTCCATGGAACTGAACTGTAATTATCAATAACTGAAATCGGAATGCTAGTAAAAGCCCAATCCTGCATTAAAGTATCGTTTTGAGATCTATTTTCATTAAAATAAACGTAATCAAGATTCCAATGATCTAGGCTGCCATTTAAACTTCCATAGGAGCTAAACCTAAATTGGAATCCATCTTGAAAATATAAATTGGAATCCAATAAAATATGTTGATAAAACCAATCATCACTCTCAAAACCATGAGTAGACCAAATCGGACTCCATTGATTATTGGATGGAATATAGAATTCTAATTTTAAAGAGTCATCACTTTCTGGAGTATCTCCATTCCCCCCCGACTGAAAGAAAAAAGAAAAATAAATTGAATCACTAATAGTTTTTTGGTTCAAAAAAAGGGGTTTTGATGTTAATACATCTGTCCAATCTGTTACTCCAGTAGTCCAATCATAGGGCAAGCCAGAGGAATTTAATCCATCAAAAGTTGCAATTCCTAATGTCCACGGATTAGATGAATAATTGTTATTTAAATAAACATCGTTATCAAGCCAAATCTTGTTAAAATCTTCGTTTACAGGTTGAACAAAGAAAAGATTAAGTGAATCTTGTGTTAAGTCAGGTGATGGATCTGAGTAGGAAATATCGGGATTAGCAAGAGTCCATAGTGAATCAATAATAGTAACATTTGGCCACAAAATTACAGTATCGTAGGTAATGGGATAAAAGGAGAAATTGTATATTAAAAAAGTATCTGGAGTCAATTCATTCACTAAAACCGATAAAGTGTCTAACCCGTTTAAATTAATACTATCGTATATGTATTCAAATGTAGGGGAAGACATGTAGTTAGCTGTTAATGGAACTCTATTTCCATCTAAATCATAAATTTTATACCAATTAGAGTCAGAAATATTAGAAAGAGAAGTATCTGTTAAATAATTTTTAAACTTGTTAGTAGAAAAATCATCAATTACAGGAAGACTGATTGTGTCCGTTAAATAAATAAAGCCATTATTAGTTATGTTTGAAGATCTAATATTATTAAAACCATTTAACAACTTGTAATTGGTTTTTAAAGGCTCTAGACTTTCTTGAGTAAATGAAAAAGTAGAAAAGAATAAAAAAAATAACGTTAAAATATTTTTCAAATTTTAAAATTTAAGGCTACTGTATCTTTTGAATATATGGTATCTAGTGGAGTAGATAAATTGGCGTCGATAGTAACCATACTTCCAATTGAAATCAGGGTTTTATTATTGATTTCAGGGTCAGGAAATTGCTGATATATTACAGCTAAATTAGAGTCTCTATGATCTTTAATTGAATCATAATAATGAATGTCTAAATCTAAACCGATTTCATTGGCTTTATTTAATGCCAAATAAACATTCATCCCTTTAAAATCTGGTAATTCTATCGGTTGACCATTATCTCCACTACCAAAAATTATCTTTACAAGAGATCCCTTAGGTAATTTTTGGCCTGCTTTTAAAACTTTATTCTCAAATTCTAGTCCTAAAATTTTATCTTTATCTTTATGATTTTTGATTTCTAAATCTACATTAAATCCTAACATTTCTAATTTAGATTTACCAATATTTTTTGAAGTAACGTTGGTTAAAAAATCGGGCACTACTTTAAATGTTTCTTGTCTTTTTACAATAGTAATATAAATGGTTCTAGTTGGTTTTATAAAATTTGGAAATTCATCCGTATTGGGAAGTGGGTCCTGTTGGATTACCATTCCAATAGGAAAATCATCTGAAAAAACTGAATCTCTAATTTCAAAGTTTAAGTCCAGGGATATTAATGAATCTTGTACCTGATCCAATTGTAAACCTTTTAAATTAGGAACTTCTATTTTAATTCCATGATTAGTATAGTTATCTAAATTAGACATGGTTAAATAAAAAACTACATATAAAGCTATAATAGCAAGAACAACATTTATCCAAAAAAATTTAGAGAATATAAATTTTATAAATTTCATCTTTTACTGCAACAAATGTAACTTACTATAAAAATACGACAAAACTATTTAATTATTATTCATTATAATGTAAAATAGCGAGGTTCCTGTTCCTTAAATAATCAGGATATTATTTTTACTAGAAAGTATTTCTATTTTTATAAATATAACTCATAAGGTGATAAAACATTCAATAATAATATTAAGTATACTTTTTTTTCATTCGTGTAAAACTGAAAAACCCAAAATCAAGATTTTTAAACCTATTTATGAGTTAAAATCCAACTTGATTAAATGCAATTATCCATCCGGTATTTACAGTAATGACACCCTTTTATTAAAGATCTATTGTGATAGTATTTATTCATTAAAACTAATTTATAAAGGAGACACTTTAATAAGAAAAAATCAAATAAACTTCGGATTAAAAAGCTCAAATCTTGAATTGATGAATATTCCCACTACCACAAAAAAATATGAAAATTATAAAAATCACTGGGTAAAACCTAAAGGTGACTTTTCATCATTTCATCAAATAAAATTATTACTATCGAAAAATAATATAATTATAGATTCCTCCATATTGAATTATATCATTGGAGCAAATTCAGAAATGAATGTTCCAATAATACAAATTCAAGTTGATAAAGAATATCTATTTAGTTCAGATTCTGGATGTTACATTCCAGGTAAAACCTTTAGTATAGAAAAGAAAGAAACAAGTGGGAATTTTTACACTTTTAAAAAAAGAAGGCAACAAGGTCATTTTGAAATGTGGAAAGATGATAATTTATACTTAGATGGAAATTATAATTTTAGAATTCATGGTTACATTACTCCCCTTTCTCCTCAAAAAAGTTTATTACTTTATTTAACAAAAGCCAACTCAGTAAATAAGATTTTAAATCTTTCACATCAAGTGGATAAAATAATACTTCGTTCATCATTTGCAGGATGGGGATATGAAATTTTTACCGACGGATTTATTTCTGAAATTTGTAAAAATTTAAATGTAGATGTAATGGCCTATCATCCTGTAATTACTTACTTAAATGGAGAATATTGGGGAATTCATGGATTGAGGGAAAGAATGGATCTTGAAGCTATTTCAAATAAATATAATATTGAAAAGAAAAAACTAACTGATGCTGACGATAAAGGTTTTTCTAAAAAAAGGGGATATGGAGATTTAAATAAATTATTACTTTCCATAAAAGAAAACCCCAATATTGATTATAATATAATTAAAAAAGAATTTCATATGAAATCACTTATTGATTGGCTTATTATTGAACTTTTTTTTCAGAATAATGATTGGCCATGTAACAATACTTTTTTTTGGAAAAAGAAAAAAGGAAAGTGGAATTGTGTTTTAATTGATATGGACGCCTCTATAGGGACTCCAAAATTTAATATGTTCAATTTTATTGTAAAAGATAGGTCTCCTGCTCTAGGTGGGGTATTGTATTCTTATTTACTTCGTCAAAATGAATTTATAACAAATTTTACTAATCGTGCAAATCACCTTTTAAATCATGAACTATCAGCAAGTAATTTAACTATTAATTTCCTAAAATTTAAAACAGATTTTGATCCTATTGTAAGGGAGCATTATCAAAGATGGAATCATATAGATGGGTTAAAAAAATACAATAAGTCACTTGAAAGAATAGAACTTTTTTGTAAAAAAAGAGGGATTTATTTTAAAAGAAATATGAATGATTTTTTTAAATCAAATTAAATTTACCAAATGGAACTTAAAAAATTTGTGAAACTTTCAATAGATGAAGACGTAAGAGATGGCGACCACTCTTCCTTATCTTGTATTAGCTCTAAACAACAGGGTAGTGCTCAATTATTGGTAAAAGAGAATGGGGTTATTGCTGGGATTGAAGTAGTTAAAGAAATATTTAAAACTTTTGATAAGGATATAAAATTTGAAGCTTTAATAAATGACGGTGATAAAGTTAATTACGGTGAGGTAGTATTCAAAGTATATGGATCTTCTAGATCACTTTTAACTATTGAAAGATTAGTTCTAAACGTAATGCAAAGAATGAGTGCAATTGCCACATTAACGAAAAAATACGTTGCGCAAATAAGTGGTTTTAAAACCAGAATATTAGATACTAGAAAAACTACTCCACTAAATAGATTTTTAGAAAAAGAAGCAGTAAGAATTGGCGGAGGAGTTAATCATCGTTTTGGATTGTATGATATGATCATGTTAAAAGACAATCATATAGATTTTGCGGGGGGGATTAGAGAAGCCATTTTCAAGGCAAATCAATATATAAAAGAGCACCAATTAGATCTAGAGATAGAAATAGAAACAAGAAATTTAGAAGAGCTAAATAAAGTAGTAAAATATGGAGGTGTAAAGAGAATTATGCTGGATAATTTTAATTTAAAAGATTTAAAAAAAGCTGTAGTTATTATTAATGGCCAATTTGAAACAGAAGCATCTGGTGGAATTAATCTTGAGACCGTAAGAGAATATGCAAAATGTGGGGTAGACTTTATATCGGTTGGAGCCTTAACGCATTCTGTACATAATATGGATTTAAGTTTAAAGGCAATACCATAATGATCTTATTTTAAAGACCTAACATTCCTTCTTTCAAATCATCATCAGCAGGTTTTCCCCCTAACCAAATTCCAAATAAAGCTTGTTTAAATTCTAATCCTCTAAAAGAACCTCTTTCTTCTCCATTTTTGTATAAGTAAACTGCATCAGACTTATGATAATTCAAAACAATTTCATCTCCTTCAATAAATGGATCGCTTAGGTATTGTTTAAATTTTATAACATCTTGTTGGGTAGAACTACCAGCAGTAGTATTTTTAAATCCATCTTCTAAAGCTTCAATAAATCTATCTCTAGTTACTAAACCTGATACAATGACAATTCTTATTCCCATATTTTCATCAGCCATGACAATTTCACTGTCATTAGCAGATTTATTTACTAAATATAAACCACCAACATACAAATCCATAAAACCATACTTTTCTCTCAATCCACCACCATTTAAAACAGTACTTTCCCCATTAATATTTATGATATTATTGAATTTAATATCTTCAATTTCAGTTGACTGAGTAAAATAAAAAGAAGAAGAAAAGACAATTGATATAGAAAATAGATATTTTAAAACTTTCATTTTATTAGATTTGATTAGTAAACTATAATTTGAACTTTAAAACTACATCAATTTTTTTAATTTTAAAACTACCACTAAACTGTCTACTTTTTTCTTGGAAAATATTGAAAATGAAATTTGCTTTCTTTCTGAAAATGATTCTCGCCATGCAATAAAAGTTTTAAGATTAAAAAAAAATCATAGAATAGCCATTGTTAATGGTAAGGGGATATTTGGAAAAGCAGAAATTCTTGAAGCAAATCCAAAAAAAACAAAAATTAAAATTATCGAATTAGAAAAAAAGAGTAAACCATTGTTCTTAGCACTTGCTTTTTGTCCAACCAAAAGTAACGAACGAAATTCATTTATTATAGAAAAAGCCACCGAAATTGGCGTTACTGACTTTTACCCTATCATTTCTCAAAATTCCGAAAGAAGAATATGGAATATTAGTAAGTTTGAAAAAAATTTGATAGCAACTTTAAAACAGTCTCAACGTTTTTGGATACCTACTCTACATAAGATTCAAAATTTTAATGATTTTATAAAAAACCAAGATCTTCCAATTCTAAAATTTTTAGCTCATTGTAAACAAAGTTCAAAACAAAAACTAAGTTTATTAGTAAATCATGAAAAGCCACAAATTATAGTAATTGGTCCAGAAGGAGATTTTACCAACCAGGAAATAAATGATTCATTAAAACATGGATTTAAGATGGTTGAATTAGGAAAAAATAGATTGAGGACTGAAACAGCCTGCGTAGTAAGTGTAACCTTAATGAAATTTTGACATTCTAAATCTCTAAATTTAAACTATACTAAATTATATCAGTATAATTTAAAAAAACTTGAAAATTTATTAAAATAGTATTAAATGCCCGTATAGTTAAAAGGACTAATTTTAGACAATTCTACTTTCAATTCTTTAGAAACATTTAAATTACTGATAAACTCAGAAATTAATTTTTGAGTTATTTTCTCATTTTTTCGAGTTAAATCTTTAAGCATCTCATAAGGGCTTTCTACACCTTCTCTTCTGAGAATAGTTTGAATAGCTTCTGAGACTACTGCCCAATTATTATTTAGATCTTTATCGATAGCTTGCTGGTTAATAAGTAATTTGCTTAATCCTTTTTGAGTAGAGGTAATTGCAATTATTACATGAGCAAATGGAACTCCAACATTTCTAAGTACTGTACTATCGGATAAATCTCGCTGTAATCTACTTATGGGCAATTTACCACTAAGATGTTCAAAAATAGCATTAGCTATTCCTAAATTACCTTCAGAATTTTCAAAATCGATAGGATTTACTTTATGAGGCATAGCAGAAGAACCAATTTCTCCTTTCTTAATTTTTTGCTTAAAATAATCCATAGAAATGTAGGTCCAAAAATCTCTATTCAAATCAATAATGATGGTATTTATTCTTTTCAAAACATCAAATAAAGCAGCTAAATGGTCATAATGCTCAATTTGAGTAGTGGGATGCGATCTTTTAAGTTTTAAATTATCCGATAGAAAATTATTAGCGAAATTTATCCAGTCAATATTTGGATAGGCAACATTATGGGCATTAAAATTTCCAGTAGCACCACCAAATTTCCCTGCATGAGTAGTAGAGAGTAAAATTTTCTCTTGTTGATTTAACCGTTCGACAAAAACTTTAATTTCTTTTCCCAATCTTGTAGGAGATGCTGGCTGACCATGGGTTTTGGCCAACATAGGAATATCTTTCCAACTAAATGCTAATTTATTTAAATCCTCTTTAAATGATAAAAACAACGGTATATACACCTCGTTTAATGCATCTAAAATAGACATTGGAACAGCTGTATTATTTATATCTTGCGAAGTAAGGCCAAAATGTATAAACTCTTTTTCAGACCCAAAACCATCGGCGGTCATTTTCTCTTTTAAAAAATACTCTACCGCTTTAACATCGTGATTAGTAGTAGCTTCAATTTGCTTTACTTTTGTAGCATCATCATGAGTAAAATCTTTGTAATAACATCTTAATTTTTCAAAATCATTTGCATTAAAGCCTTTTAAATCTGGAATTGGTAATTTGCAAAGTGCAATAAAATATTCAATTTCTACCTTTACACGATAACGAATTAATGCAGATTCAGAAAAATACTTTTCTAGTTTTTTGGTTTTTAGATAGTATCTGCCATCAATTGGGCTAATAGCATTTAAGGAATTATCAGACATTTTATATTTTTAGAACTGCAAATTTAATAATATGCTTTTTAGAAAACTAAAATTATACCATTACCATTAAATTTATTTACTTTTAAATTCTAAAATCTATATGAGATACATTATACTTTTACTGTTTTTTCTAATTATTTTTATAAATAAATCTTCAATTGGACAAAAAAATAATATTCTTGATAAAACTAAAGAACAAATAAAACTTACTGAAGCTAGACAACTTTTATTTCAAGGAAACATTAAAACAGCATTATTGAGTTTTAAAGAAATTATTGCATTTAACCCTCTAAACTCCAAAGCCCAATTTGGAGCGGCTAGTTGTTATTTTAAACTTAAAGATTTTAAAAATGCTCAATACCATGCTGAAATTAGCATTGAAAACAATTCAAAAGTAGATGATGATATTCATTATTTATTAGCTGAAACATATTTTAGATTAGCTATGCACGAAAAGGCAGAAAAACATTACTTAAAATATCGTGAAACCACATCGAAACAAGAGTTAAAAGAGCATCAAATTGATTTAAAACTAACTCAGTTAGCTTATTCTAAAAAAGCAATGTCTAAAGACTCAAAACTGAGTAATCAATCCATTAAAATCTCAAATATGGGCCCTACTATTAATTCAAAAGGTCCAGAGTATGCTCCCTCCATTAGTAATGATGGAAAATATTTAATGTTTACCTCTAGAAGAGCAGATACTAAAGGTGGAAATGTCGATCAATATTTCGATCATCAGTACTTTTCGGATATTTATTTATCTAAATGGGATAGTATTAATAATCAGTGGTCTGTTCCTACCAATAAAATAGGCAAAATCAATACCAATTTTTACGATGCATCTTTAAGTTTCAAACCTGATAATTCTATAATAATTTACAGAAATATTTTGAATGTGACAAAAAGTGGTGATATTTATCAAGCAGCTTATTCAAAAAACGAAAGTTGGTCATCTCCTAAACCTATTTTATATAAAAACAAAGAAGTAAGTAATCAAATAAATAGTTCATATTTTGAGAGTTCTGCGAGTATTACCGAAGATGAATCCTATATTTATTTTGTTTCTGAAAGACCGTCGGGTTTAGGTAAAACTGATATTTATTACGTAAAAAAAACTAATAAAATTTATTCAGAGCCCATTCATTTAGGAAACGAAATAAATACTAAAGGAGACGAAAAATGTGTTTTTATTCACCCTACTGGAAAAATATTATTTTTTACTTCTAATGGAAGAGATGATAGTATGGGTAGTTATGATATTTATTATTGCACTGGTGGGCATGAAAATTGGAGTAAACCTAAAAATATTGGTTATCCAATAAATACAACATTGGAGGAAAAAACAATTAATGTCTCTAAAGATGGCAATTCGGCATATGTAGGTGGTTATTATGATGTTAATAACTTTGGAGATGCGGATCTTTATAAAATAGATATCTCTAGTCTGAATTTAATATTAAAATAATCTTAATTAAATTTTTATAAACTATTTTTGATTTTTTGCATGAGAAAAATTTTCTTGATATATACTTTATTAATTTTAAATTCTTGTACTGAGAACCTAAAAAAATCAGTTGACGATTTCACAATTACAAAGCAACTTGAATTGATTAAAAATAATGAGAAAGCAATTATAGTTGTTAATAAAGATTCTATAAGTGCTAAAGTAATTAAGTTAAAGAATCATCTTTCTTTTCAATGTAAAAAAGGAAAAAGAATCCTTCGAAAAAAGAAATTTAGATTATATCCAATATTGGATAGTATTGACTTAAAAGATGCTCAATTAATTATTGAGTACAACAAACAATTAAAAAACAACCTTCTTATAGGATTATACAGTAAAATTGTGCTAGTAAATCAAAAGAAATACCTTTTTCAAGAAGAAGTGGGTAAACGATTATTAGAATCCAATTTTAAAAGAGAGGGAATTATTTTAAAAAGAAGTGCCGAAAATTCTTACCAGGTTAATTCTATAAAAGGGAAAAGTATTAATAGTGAGTATTCAAAAGCTATTTTAAGTTACTTTAATGATAGTATTAACCCTACTTATTTAGATATATCTTCATTTAAAAAACATCAATTAATTTCAAGTAGATATTTTAAAAATTACAAAGTAAATTATTTTTATTTAAATCCTGTTACTAATAAAATAGAACCCATTTTATCTGGATTATTTCAATCCAATGAAAAAAATAGTAGTAAGTATGAAATAATTGGCAGTCAAAACTCAAATGAGTACTTGGACTTTTTTCGGATTGATTCTTCTCACATTCTAAAGCTTAAAAACAAAACTACAACTTTAAATAAACGCATTTTAATACCTAATAATTTCAAAGTACAATTAAAGAAAGGGGAATCTATAGATTTAATTAATAATGCTGCTATTATATCATATAGCCCTTTCTCTATTAATGGAAGTAAAGAAGATCCTGTAAATATATTTTCCTCCGACAATACAGGAAGAGGTATTCATATTATTCAAAATGAAAAAGCTAGTAACATAGATTTTTTAAATTTTGAAAATCAATTTTCATATTTTGATTCTTCCAACAATCACATTTGGAGTTTGCCAAGCTCGTTTACCGTCTATGGTGGAAAAGTAGATATATATAATTCTAGATTCACCAAATTAAAAAGCGAAGATGCCATCAATCTATTTAGAACAAAATATGTATTTAATAATTCTAAAATTGATGGCACATTTTCTGACGCTTTTGACGCTGATTTCAGTTTTGGAAACATTGATAACTCCACATTCATGAATTGCGGAAATGATGGGGTAGATATTTCTGGCGGAGAAGTAAAATTATCTAATTGTAATTTCGATGATATTAAAGACAAAGCAATTAATGCGGGTGAGGAAAGTAAACTTAACTCCTATAATTGTCGTATAAATAATGCTGAATTAGCCTTTATTTCAAAAGATCTTTCTATAGCTTCTTCTGAAAATAATTTTTTTCTAATTGTGAAGTTGTATACTGTGCATTTCAAAAAAAAGGGGAATTTGGGCCTGGAAGTATTTTAGCAAAAAATGACAGCTTAAAAAACTGCTCACTAACACATCTTATTGAATATCGTTCCTCATTAAACCTTGATGAAAAGAAAATTAATGTTTTTGAAGCTAACGTTAAAGATTATTTGTATGGAAAGAAATATGGAAAAGCAACTGTTAAATAATTGATGACAGAAATTTATTTTCGATGTTAGAACTAAAAAATAAAATACAATCATTTCAACCCATCAGTTTATCTGAAATGGATGAAGTTGCTCTAATGACAAGAATAGATGAAAAATTTATTAGCTCAGATCATCACATAGCAGATATCTTAAATAAAATCAATCAACAATATTCCATATTAGAGATAAATGGAAAAAGATCTTTTTCGTATCAGACGGAATACTTTGACACTCCTAATAATATTTTATTTAATAGTCATCAAAACGGAAAATTAAATAGATATAAAATTAGGTTTAGAGATTATATAGAGACTAAAAAGAGTTTTTTAGAAGTTAAGTTCAAATCCAACAAGGGAATTACTAAAAAAACAAGAATAAGTGTTCCTTTTAAAGAAAAAAAAATCAATTCTATTTCAAAAAAATTTATTGAATCTCAATCACCTTATTTAGTGAAAAATTTAAAGATTAAAGTGATTAATAATTTCGAACGAGTAACTTTAGTTAATATTCTTGGCAAGGAAAGAGTTACTATTGATTTTAATTTAAAATTTAAAAGTGATATTTCAGATACAAAATCAAAAATTAGTAACCTTGTAGTTATAGAAATTAAACGTGAGAAAGGAAATATTAAGTCTCCATTATTTTCTATTTTAAAAGAAAAAAAAATTAGACCAACAAGCTTTAGTAAGTATGCTATAGGATCTTGTTTATTAGATAAGGAAATTAAATATAACAGATTTAAAAAGAAATTATTATTGTTAAATAAAATAACTTAAAATGGAAATATACGGTATAGCATTATTTGATTTAGAAGATTTAACTAAACTACTTTTCAAGTTTGGAATTAATTTCATTTTTTTAATTGTTATTGTAAGACTTATTTACTACAAAATTAGAGATGATAAAGACTATGTATTTACATTTATTATGTTTAACATTCTTACTTTCTTTATATGTTTTCTTCTTAGAAAAGTGCCCATGCAAATGGGCTTTGCCCTTGGTTTATTTGCTGTTTTTGGAATTTTAAGATATAGAACGGAGGCCATCCCAATCAGACAGATGACTTATCTATTTATTGTGATTGGAATTTCCATGATCAATGCTCTTTCCAACAAATCTATTAGTATTTTCGAACTTCTTTTTACCAACGGTTTTATTACTTTAATAACTTACTTAATAGATAGTGTCTGGTTTCAATCTATTGAAGAATCAAAAAATATACTTTACGAAAAGATAGATCTCATAAAACCAGAAAAAAAATTAGAGATGATTGAGGACTTAAAACAAAGAACTGGGCTGCCAATTCATGCAGTTAAGGTGGAAAAAATTGATTTTTTAAGAGATACTGCTTCGATTAAAATTTTCTACAACAGAGAAGAATAATTTATGAGATTTCTTTATTTTTTATTTTTTGCATTAATTGTTATTAGTTGTAAGCAAGAAAAATCAAAAATAAAATCATTCAAAACAGACGTTATATCAGCTATTATAGAGATTCCTGCTGGAACCAATATTAAATATGAATTCGATTATGAATCTAAAAGTTTTGAGGCAGAAATTATTAACGGCAAAAAAAGAACTGTTAATTATCTTCCATACCCAGGAAATTATGGCTACATAAAAAATACTTTTATGGATCCTTCAAAAGGAGGAGACGGCGATGCACTTGATGTATTAGTAATTTCTTCATCAATAAGTCAAGGGTCAGAAATCAAAATTGAACCTGTAGGAATATTAAAATTGAAAGATAAAGAAAAAGAAGATCATAAAATCATTGCTATTCCATTAAACGAGAGCACGTTTTTTTTAAAAGATTCTATCCCCATTTCTGTTAAAAATATTATTAAAACTTGGTTTTGTAATTATAAAGGACTTGGTAAAATTCAATTTTTAGCTTGGGGGAACAAAAAATCAGCAATGAATGAAATTAAAAAATGGGAGCTAATTAAATAAGTAATTATATTTAATTCCTACTAAAATTACATTAACTATGTGGAGACTGCTAAGAGCCATATTTGTTCTAATTAATTTCATTCTATTCTATTTCAGCTCGATAAGTCAAAGTACTTTTTTCAAATCTTATGGAGGTAATTTGAATGATTATGCTGAAGGAATTATTTCTACTAAAGACAGCGGCTTTGTAGCTGTAGGGGCTACTGAAAGTTTTGGGAATGGATTAACAGATTTTTATTTAATTAAAATAGATAAAGATGGCAACTTTCAATGGCATAAAACATTTGGCGGGCCGGGAATAGATTTTGGTAAAGCTGTTATTCAGACACCAGACTCTGGATATTTAGCATGTGGCTACTCTAATAGTATCAATTTAAATTATGATTTATTTATCATTAAAGTTGATCAAAATGGCAATTTGGAATGGAGTAAAAGATATGGGGGTGACGATTGGGATTTTGGAAATAATATCGTTGCTTCTAAAGTTAATTCTAATCACTTTTTCATAATTGGACAAACTTTCAGTTACGGAAATTTAAATGGAAATGGATTAATCTTAAAAATTAATAGTAATGGTGATTCTTTGAAAATGAATACTTTCGGAGGAAATTTAGAAGATGATTTTAAAGATGCTGTACAAGATAATAACGGAAATCTATATTGCATAGGTACTAATAATAGTAAATTTCAAGATTCACGGCTTTGGATTTCGAAAATCAATAACTATGGTGATAGTATTTGGAATTATTATAGCGACAGTCTAATGAGTAATGGAAGATCTATAACTATAATTAATGAAAAATTAGTTTTTTGTGGAAGTAGAAATCCTATTCAGGTGGGTAATGTAATTCCAAAATCTTTTTATTTGGTGGGGGCTATTGATAGTAATAAAAATGAATTATTTTTTGCTGATTTTAATTATGTAAGTGAGAGTGTAGAATCATGTGTTGACGTTATTAGGAAACAAAATTCTAATAACTATTATTTAATATCCAATATACACCATAACAATCAAAATAAAATTTACAACTCAGAAATGACTAATCAATATGTTGTTCCAGGACAATCAAGCTTAAATGGAAATAATGAAGATATCGTAAAAGGACTAGACACTTTACTCTCTAATGATGGTTTTGTGGCCGTTGGAACAACTCAAGAAACCAATTATGGCTTTACAGATATTTTCATAGCTAAAACATATAATATTGAATGGGATAGTACATATAGCAACAATCTTCTTTTAAATAACATTGATCAAAACGTAAAAACAATTAGGATATATCCAAATCCAACTAAAAGATTTTTACATCTTGAAAATGTAACTAATGAGAGCCATATATCTATTTATAACTTATTTGGAAGAATTGTTGCCACATTTATTTCGGAAAAAGTGATTGATTTAGAAAATTTAAAAAAAGGAATCTACTGGATTGAAATCAAAAATAAGAATACTGATTTTTCAACTAAATTTATTAAACTCTAAACATAGACAAGAAATAATACTCCTTATTTCTATTGTATAAATCTTTTAACTTCTCTTTTGAAAGAGCAGGGGATTGATTAATAAAGCCCTTTAAAGTGAAAATATTGTATTCTAGAGAATCAAAAAAATCAAAAATTTTATCCGAACTAGTTCCATAAAAATCAGATGCTCCAAGTCCATGTTCAAAAATAAAAACAGGATGAAATTTATTAATAATTTTTTCAGATCCTTTTAGCACAGCAAATTCTCCTCCTTCCACATCAATTTTAATTAAATCAACTCTACTTTCATTAATTAATTCTTTATCTAAAGTGGTTGTTTTAATTTTTATTTTATTAATGTTTTCCATTTTGGGGTAAGATCTTTTTTTTATGCCACTATAAGCAGGATTTGAAACTACATGATGAAATTCAGATTCACCAACAAAATCTGCTATAGCATAGTTTTTAATCTGACAGCTACTAGAATACTTTTCTGATAAATTAGAATATAGATCTGGGATAGGTTCATATCCAAAATGACGACCTTTTGGCGAGAATTGTATGGCCTGATCTAGAACTTCCCCCTCATGACAGCCCACGTCAATGAAAGTGGAATCAGCTTCTAAAACAATTTTCATAATTTTATAAGTCTGATTATCATAGCGAATATTATTGGTAATTGGTAATATTTTTTTGACGATATTTTTAACGTTTTTTAAAACCATTTTATTTATTATTCAATAATAGTAAGCTCAGTTCTTCTATTTTTAGCTTTATTTGCAGCAGTATTATTTTTTACAATTGGCATAGTTTCACCATATCCTTTAAAAGACAGTCTAGATTCTTTGATTCCATTTTCTATTAACCAATTTACTACTGACTTTGCTCGGTTATTAGAAAGTTCCATGTTAAAATCATCATCGCCATCATTATCTGTATGTCCACTAATTTCAATTTTTAAGTTAGGGGTTATTTCTAAGAGTTTCAAAACTTTTTCTAATTCAATTATAGATGAATTTTTAAGTTCGGATTTATTTACCTCAAAGAAAATGTTTTCAAGAATGAAAGTACCGGGTTTAATTTTTTCTAATTCAACTATCAAAAAACCATCTTTGGATAGAGTTAGACTGTCCATATATATATTTTTAGTGTAATACATATAGCCCTCTTTTTCAGCATACAATGCAAAATCTTTGTTATTTGGAACAGTAATTAAAAATTCTCCGTTACCCACCTTGGATTGCATTTGAGAAATGATCTTTCCACTCTCTAAATTAGAAAGTTGAAAATTAGCTAACAGAGGGACTTTAGTAGCTGCGTCTATTATCCTACCTTTAAGAAATTGGATAGGTAATGGTTTGAACTGGTCATCTATTTTAAAACTATAGAGATCTAAATTTCCATACCCCCCTTCTCTATTAGAAGAGAAATAAGCTAAGTCCCCATCTGACGAAATTAGAATTGAATTTTCATCAACAAATGTATTTAATGGGTATCCTAAATTTACTGGATCAGACCAAGTTTCGTCGTCATTTTTTCTTGACATAAAAATATCTAATCCACCCATTCCTGGATGTCCATTACTCGCAAAATAGAGTGTTTTTCCATCAGGATGAATTTGTACAGATTCTTCTCGAAATGGAGTGTTAATATTAGCAGCTAATTTTTTAGGTTTTGACCATTCCCCATCTTTCATTATAGAAGTTACATAAATATCTTGATTGTTGGGATTTCTTCTTTGTCTATTATAGGTTAATCCTCTTATGAAGTAGAGTGTTTTTCCGTCAGAAGAAAAAGAGGGTTGAGTCTCCCAGTGTCTTGAGTTAATTTTAGGACCTAGATTTACTGGTTTAGACCACCTTTTACCATCACTTTGAGAATAAAACAAATCACAACTACCATATCCTTTTCTGCCCCCACCATACTGATAAAAACCATTGACATCTTTTTCTCCTATTTCACAACCCACAAAAATGATATATTGACCATCTGTGCTAAAAGTAGGTGCCCCTTCATTGTATTTAGTATTAATCATATCGCTAATTAATTCACTATAACCCCATTGATTTCCATTTATTTTTCTAGAAACAAAAATATCTTCTTGTCTTCCCATAGGGGCTAGTATATCATCTACTCTTCGAGTAAATAACAAGGTAGAATCATCTGCAGTGACTGATGGAAAATATTCATTCAACTCGGTGTTGATTGCTTCTCCAAGATTAATAGGTTCAAAATTAACAGGGTGTTTGATAGCCTCCATAGCAAATAAACTATTTTGGATCATTTTCTCGATTTTTGGTAAATACCTTTTATCTGCTAAAGGAGATTGTTTGTATTTTAAAGCATTTTCTAAACATCCTTTATATTCTCCAGTTGCCATTTGCATGCTCGATAAATAATAATACTCAACTAAAGGAATTACAGGATTTACCTGCATCATTCTTTTTCTATAAAAAATAGCACTTTTAATATCCCCGCCCTCTACTTTAACGTTAGATAACAAACTGTAAACTTCCCAAAATGTAGAGTCTTTTTGGAGTGATTTTACTAAATAGTTCTCTGCACCTTCTAAGTTTGGAAAACCTGTAATAGGATCAATGTCATTAAAACAAACTATTGCTTTTTCATAAAGTTTAATAGCTTTTTTATTACTAGTAGAATATAAAGCACTTTGGCTAAAAACTATAAAATGCATCAATAGACCTATAACTGACAAATAAAATCGGAGCATTTTAGGGAATATTTAAAAATTTATGAGTTTGAACTGAAAGTCTCCATTTGGGATTTTCTTTTAAAAAATTTATAATTAAAGGCATGCGAGTGTCCATTTTAGACCATTCAGGTTGAATATATAATTGACATTCTTTATTTGATATTTTTTTTTGATGTTCTAGTGCCCATTCTAAATCACTTGGATGGTATATAACGACTTTTAATTCATCTGCTAGTTTATAAATGGATTCTTTAGGATTTTTAAACTTTTTAGGACTGAAACATATCCAATCTAAATTATCCGAAAAATGATTCGTTCCAGCTGTTTCAATAGCAGTATATACGTTATTTTGCTTTAACTTATTTACTAAACTAGTAAGGTTGTATAAAGTAGGTTCTCCACCTGTTATTACCGCAAATTTCGTATTGTAATTTAGTACCTGTTCTACGATATAATTTTCTGAAACTTCAGGATGTTGATTTGCATCCCAGCTTTCCTTGACATCACACCAAATACAACCGACATTACAGCCTGCTAATCTAATAAATACAGCAGATTTACCAGTGTGAAATCCTTCCCCTTGTAAAGTATGAAAAAGTTCCATTAATGGAAATTTTGAAGAGCTATTTTGACTCACTTTTCTTTTTGTCACCCTTTTGTTTTTTACTTTTATTTTGCTTTTTTTTCTCTTTAGCTTTTTGTTTTTTTAATTTTCTTCTGCCTTTTCTGGTTTCACTAGCTTCAATTGATGATTTATTTTTGAGCATCTCGTTAAATTTGATTTCCTCATCATGACTTTTAACAACACCAAATCTATCAAACTCTAAAACCATCCATACTCTACCCTTACTAAATAATACAAAATCTGTTTTATTTCCATTTTCTAAATAATGTTCCCATTTTCCGTCCTTGAGACCGTCTTTCCATTGTCCAGTTTTTTTGATTTGTCCATTTGAATAAAAGTAATCCCACTTTCCTTTTTCTATACCCTCGTTCCAGTGTTTTTCGAAAGCTAATTTTCCATTATCATGGTAATATAATTCATCACCATCTATAATACCGTTTTTAAAAAATTTAGACATTTTAACTATACTATCTTCATAATAGGTAGTGTAACTCCCATTGAATTCTCCATTTTTATAGTTGATGATTTTTTTGGGCTTACCACTTTTATAATAATAAGATTGAGAACCATCTAAGACACCGTGATCATAATTTAAGGTTTTAGAAGGCTTTCCATTTTCAAAAAAATAAAGCCATTCCCCTTGCTTTTCACCCATTTCATACGTGTTTCCCCAAGCAACTTGACCATTTTCGTACCAGTAACCCCAAGTACCATTTTCAATTCCCTCTACATAAATAGATTTTACTTTAACATTACCATTTTTGTAATAGGTAAAACATTCTCCATTTTCTTTACCCAAAATAAAATTGGTTTTTCTTTCAAGCTTTCTATTGTCATAATAGGCAACACATGTCCCTGTGAAAGGTTTCCCAGATTTTTTATGATACACCACTGGACTTCCTTGGTACCATTCCAAATCTTTATTACAATCTAGAGCTTTTCTTTTAGAAACATAACCTTGGTCTTCAACTTTTTTAGCTCCTTTTATGGTGAATTTTGGTTCGCCTTGGGCATTGATCTTTAAAAAAGAAAAAGAAATGAGAAATAGTAATCTATATTTCATATTTTAAAATTAGTGGTTTATCTAATTAAATACGATAAAAAGCAACATATATTTGTGAGATGAATACAGTTTCTAAAAATTTTGATACTATTTGTGCTATTTCAAGTCCCCCAGGAGTTGGAGGAATATCTATAATTAGAATTTCTGGATTAGAAGCTTTTTCAATAGCGGAAAAAATATTTTCCAAATCACTGAATAAGGTAAAAGGATATCAAGTTATTTATGGGAAAATTATAGAAAATGATCAAATAATTGATGATGTTATTATTACTATTTTTAAAAATCCACAATCATTTACAGGCGAAAACATTGTAGAAATAAATTGTCACGGATCTTCATTTATACAACAAAAAATTCTTCAATTACTAATTAAAAATGGCGCTAGACTTGCACTACCAGGAGAATTTTCTAAACGAGCATTTTTAAATGGTAAATTAGACCTAAGTCAGACTGAAGCTATAGCAGATTTAATCAATTCTAAGTCCAAAGCTGCTCACGAAATTGCCATAAAGCAGTTAAAAGGAGGTATTTCATCTGAACTTAAAACTTTAAGAAATAAGCTTATTGAATTTGCCTCACTTATTGAACTTGAATTAGATTTTTCTGAAGAAGATGTGGAATTTGCAGATAGAAAACATTTAAATGAACTAATTCAGTATTTAATTAATCATATAGTCCAACTAAAAAAATCTTTCCAATATGGAAATGCCATAAAAAATGGAGTTACTACCGTAATTGCTGGCAGACCTAATGCTGGTAAATCGACTTTACTTAACAACATTCTTGATGAAAACAGAGCTATAGTTTCTTCTATAGCAGGAACTACTAGAGATACAATTGAGGAGATAATTACGATAAATGGTATTGATTTTAGATTGGTAGATACTGCTGGGATTAGAAATACAAAAGATGAAATTGAAAAAATAGGTGTTCAAAAAACTTTAGATAAAATTAACCAATCATCTATTGTCATTTATATCTATGATAGTTCCTTATTATCCAAAAATGTGGTAGATAATGATCTGAGTAAATATATTAAGAATAAAGTTCCTTGTCTGGTCATTGCCAATAAGATTGATCTGGTAAAAAATTACAAGGAAATTTCTGAAGACCACTTTCCCACTTCTTTGATTAAAAACAATAATTTAAAAAAAATAAAAAGTCTTATATATGAATTATTTGTTAAAAATAATGTACAAAATGAAAGCGTAGTAATAAGTAATATGAGACACTTTGAGGCATTAGAACTCGCTTACAAAGAACTTTTAAAAGTTCAAAAAGGATTATCCAATAATATTCCTGGAGATTTAATTGCAATGGATATTAGACAGGTTTTACAGCACATTGGAACCATAACTGGGGATATTTCTAGTGATGAACTTTTAGGAAATATTTTTGCTAATTTTTGTATTGGAAAGTAACCAATACAAAACAAACAACCACAAAAACATTGTAAATATTTAATTTATAACTGTTAAATAATGATACTGTTATTTTATAATTAGTTTGTGTTATTTTTCGATAATAGGTACAAATTTGCACCTTATTTATTCCTTTAATCAACGAGGTATAAAATTTTAAACTTAGTAACAGCAAAATAAAAGATGAATGCTTAATTAAAAATCTTTACTTAACTTAATGGGCAATACTCGATTGGAATATTAATTATTTAGAAAATGATGATTTATCATTTTTTTTCACCTTATGATTGAGCAAACTTTAAACTTTAAGAAATCTAACAACTCACAATTTGAGTCAGAGTTATCAATGATACACTCTGAGTGATGACTTGCTGTCTTTAATTTTTTCCAATCTAAATATAATTTTTTTTGTAACTCTTCATCAGTTATTATAAGTTTAGGATTTTCACAGTGTACATCTGTTCCAAAGTGTATAAAATCAAAATATACAAATTGCTTAAAATTATTTAAATCATCTCCAAGCATAAATTTATTTAATGTTGGGCTAACATATAAGTTATGATATTTTTCTCCTTTTGCATTTGGTTTTGATTCGTATGGAATATCTTTTAAGTTATATTTTCCTAACAATGTAAAAGAATCGTTAGAATCTAAGACAAGACTTAACAAGATATTTTGTTTTTTAAATCCTTTTGGAGCATTTTGACGTCCAACTAAACGGTATCCAGATAATTTCATATTTTAATTTTAGTGAACTATGAATATAGAAAAAAGTTAACTTAGTTAAGAAAGTAAAGGGGAGGAAGTGAAATCTGTAACAAAATCTCAGCTTTCAGTGTAAACAGCGACAGTTATTTCATCAAAACTTGGAAAAAATAATTGCTCATTACTTAATCCACTTCGAATTTCAAAATCTTTAGCATTGTCTTTAGTTAAACTCAATTGGAATTGCCAATTTCCTAAATAAGGAATATCAAATTCTGGGACTGTAACTATTATTAGTTCACCTAAATTATCAGAATCCTGAAAGAAATCCCATTTCTCTATTTGTTCCTATAAATACACTTTATCAGATTCAGTAAAATTAAATTTTTCCATTTTTAAATATTTATTAGACACATTTAATATTTGGACATCAAAGTAAGAAAAAGTTGACTTAGTTAAGAAATTCTAAATGAAATCTGAGAGTAATTACGAACCGCATCCTATACAATCAAAATGAGAATCTTCTGGTTTTACCCCTTTTAACTTCATTTCTAAATTATGGATTTGATCTCGAATCTCCATATCTTCCATCATATTTCCGGTTAATTTTGTTTTTAAAGATTCTATTTGTGTAGTTAATTCTCCTGATTCCATAATTATAATATTTAAACCTAAAATAAATAGAAGTTTTAAGTAATTAGAAATTAATTTAAGAAGTTTTTAAAAAAATTTTCAACAATAGAATTTATAGAGTGAACTCTCTCTAAATATGAATATTTTCATAACAATTTTAAACTTTAACCTCTAAAACATCGCTAAATCTTGTTGTGTAACAGGGGGATAATTTTTCTTGTTTTAATCGCCATTTTCTATCAAAACCTTGAACTGCTAATCTAATTTTGTTTCTTCCCATTTTTTGATTGATGTGATCTACGGCAGACATTATATTTTTTATTTTAAAAGAATCTTTGTTATCAAAAAGACTCAGCTGTTGGGAGTTTTGAGGAACAATATCTCCTACAATAACACCTGCTTTTTTATAACTAAAACCTTTCTTGTATATATTTTTTAAAGCTGTTAAGGCCTGCTTAGTAATTTCCATACTATCATTGCTGGGAACATCTAAAATTATTTTTTGGCAAGGATTGTACTGATGGTCAGCGTTTTTAAAAGGATTGGTTTTGATAAATACCAAAATCGACGAAGTTAAACTTTTCTCTTGTCTTAATTTCATCGCACATGTTGAAGCGTAAGAAGCTACTGCTTCTCCCAGCTCCTGAAGGTGGATCACATCCATACCAAATGATCTGGAAGTACAAATATTTTTTTTTCTTGGTGGCTGATGTTCTAAAAAATAACATGGAATGCCTTTTAATTCTTTAACCATTCTTAATCCGTTGACACTCATATTACTTTTTATCCATGATTCATTAGCATTTACCAAGTCCCACGCAGTATTAAAGCCATTTCTAGATAAAAATTTACCGTATTGCCTGCCTATCCCCCAAAGATCACTAACGGGTATATATTTTAAAACTTGGTAAATCGTTGTTTCTTTTCTCATCAAAAAAACACCATTTTGAGTGTGCTTTTTAGCTATTTTGTTGGCTACTTTAGCTAGAGTTTTAGTAGGAGCCATACCTATGGATACAGGAATACCTGTCCACTTGCCTACTTTCGTTCTTAAGTTAATAGCAAACTGATTAAGTTTATTTATACCATTTAAATCTAAAAAAGCCTCGTCTATAGAATAAATTTCTATGGCTGGACTACCTTCATCTAGTATTTGCATTACTCTTCGAGATAAGTCTCCATACAAAGCGAAATTAGAAGAAAATACATGTACTTTATAATGATCAAAAATAGTTTTCATTTTGAAAGCAGGTGCCCCCATTTTAATACCCAATGCTTTTGCTTCGTTGCTTCTGGCTATTACACAGCCATCATTATTAGAGAGTACGACAATAGGTTGCTTTTCGAGCTGAGGTTGAAATACCCGCTCACAAGAGGCATAGAAATTATTACAATCTACTAGTGCGATCATATTTTATGTATTATATGGGTTACTACACCCCAAACTTGAAAATTCATTTCTTCAGTAATTTGAATCGGTTTAAATTTAGAATTTTCGGGTTTCAGATACAACTCCTGGCCTTTTTTTTGAATTCTTTTTACTGTAAATTCTCCATCTAATATTGCTAAGACTATTGTATTATTTTGAGGTTCTAGGGCTCTATCTACCACCATTACATCTCCACTATAAATTCCAGCATTTTGCATGGAGTCGCCTGTTACACGGACACAAAATGTCGCAGATGGATGCTGTACTAAGTATTCTTGAAGGTTAAGGTCTAAATCCATAAAATCCTCAGCTGGTGATGGAAATCCGGCAGGGACATTAGATTGATAAAAAGGTATATCAAGTACTTTTTCATCCATAGAATAAAAGCTTAGTTCTTCACCAGTGTGTATGCGCTTTAATTTTTTCAATTTAATAGCAGATTTTTGAATTTTTTACAATTTCATTTTTTCCTCACAAAAAAAGAAATTAGTTGATTCATTTTTATAAACAAATTGTCTATGAGTATCCAGTGAATACGTGGTGGTGAACTGTGGAAGTATAAATATTAAAATGGAGTTAATCAGATTTTTCATCATCTATAAATTCAATATTTGCCTGTATTTCTGGAATTTCTCTTATTTGAATTTCTTTTTTAATCTGAAGAGACTTTTCTTTTAGATCATTGGTTATAATCGGTTTTTTTCTCTTTTCTACAGGCGGATTCAATTTTTCGGCATTTTCAAATGCAATAACACTTTCCAAAATTTCAGATGGAAGCTGTTTAGCTTTTTGTAATGTATCTAAAAATTCTTCAGCAAAAAACTGATCTATTTGAATCCTTCTTTTGGTAGTATGAGCAAATTTTCCAATTATTCTACAAACATTATCTCTTTGATCAGGACTAAGTGTTTCAGCAAATTCGTATTCCTCTACTTTTTTAAGACTTAGTATAATAGGTTCTAAGGCATCTTTAGTAATAATAAATACATTATAATCTCCAATATTATAAGAAAACTTCTTAATGACACTCAAAGTGTTAGAGGGTATTACTAAAAATAAATCTTTTTTTACATCATCATGTTTAGCATACTTTTTTAAACTTTCAGTTTGTATTTTGATGTATTTTGAAAAGTTATTTAGGTCATCATTTGCAGGACTTTTTGCATCGAATATAATAAGTTGATCCATTATTTCTATGGCATTATCTGGCTTATTCCTGGAATGAGGGAAATCTTCCTGACTTACATATTTAATCACATGATTTTGACAAATAAGTTGGATATGATTTTCAACATCTTTCTCATGTTCTCTCCAAGTTTGTTTTTGCTGTGCTAAATTTACGGCCTGTTCTTTAAGCCTATCATCGATAATTCTCTGCCTTTCTTTTTCTAAACTTTCCTGTAGTGTATTAGAAGAAGCTACAGATTTTCTGAGCATTTCATTTCTTGTCTCTTCGTCTTTTACAAGTCTGGTGTTTTTATTTTTTAAATCATTTCTTTCCCATTCAATTAATTTTAATCTTTCTTGAAGCTGAGCATTTTCTAATTTAATTTGATGGAAAGAACTTAATTTAGTTTTGGCAATTTCCATATTCTGTTTCAGGGTATTCAACTCCACTTCTTTACCAGCTACTTTTTTTTCTAAGTCTGTAATTTTAAATTTTTCTTCTTCTATATTTAATGCTATTGGATTATTGTCTTCTTTCTTTCTAGTATTAAAAAAAATTACTGCCCCTAGAAGCGTAATAAGTAATATGATTATAAGAACTTCCATAAATATTATTTAATTATAAATTTAATACTTACAAAATATAAGAAAGAAGAACATAAAGAATTTAAGTTCTATCAATAAAAAAAATAAATTTGATGAATGACAACTAAAAAAAAAACAATACTAAACGAACTTTTTGAATCTCGTAATAACCATATAGAATTGGCGCCTGAAATAGATAAAAATGAATTTATCAAAACAGTTACTAGCAGAAGAAGCGTAAGGGTTTACAACAAGCAGAAAGTAAATGAGGAAGATATGAGGTCTTGTATAGAACTTGCTTTATTAGCTCCTAATTCATCCAATTTACAGCCTTGGGAGTTTTATTGGGTCCGAACGATTGCTAAAAAAAATAAACTTGTAGAATACTGCTTAGGACAACCCGCAGCTGCAACAGCACAAGAATTGGTTGTCGCAGTTGCAAGACCTGATTATTGGAAAGTCAACCAAAAAAAAATGCTAAAAAAAATTAATGAAATGGGTGAAAAAGCTCCTAGATCAGCTATAAAATATTATGATAAGATAGTCCCGTTGGCTTATCGTCAAGGTTTTCTTTCAATCAGAGGATATCTTAAAAAAATAGCCATGGAATTAAGAGGAATTAAAAAACCTACACCAAGAGAACCTTATAGCAAAAGAGGGATGGCTGTTTGGGCACATAAATCTACTGCATTAGCATGTGAAAATCTGATGCTTGCTCTTAGAGCTTATGGATATGATAGCTGTCCTATGGAAGGAATTGATTCTACAAGAATTAAAAAACTATTAGAATTAAAAAAACCAGCAGAAATTTCTATGGTAATAAGTGCAGGAAAAAGAGCAGAAAATGGTGTTTATGGCAAACAAGTCCGATTCAACAGCAAATATTTTATTCATGAATTATAATTTGTTTGGTTACTTTTTAATAGCATTACTTTTTCCTTTATCAAATAATTATTCTCAAGAAACTATTTTGAAAAAAGAAATCGTTTTGAAAATGTTAGATTCAATAGATTCCCATAATCAAATTTCATTTGAAATGTTTCGAAGCGAAAGAGGTGAAAACGGAACTTTTATAGATGGCAAATTCTTTGCCAAGTTACAAGCTAGTCCTTATAAAATTTATGCTAAAATGAAATCTCCAAAAGAAGGAGCTGAAATACTATATTTGGAAGGTGAGAATAACAACAAAGCGTTAGTAAATCCTAATTTTTTTCCCTATATAAGTATAAGCTTTGACCCTAATTTTAGCTTATTAAAAGCTGATGGACACCATAACATTAAAGAGGCTGGATTTGTTTTATTTTCTCAACTGTTTAAATCTCATATTAAAAAATATGGAGATTCATTTTATGACTTTATTTCTTACGACGGAATATTTAATTGGAATGAAAGAAAATGTTATAAAATCACTATTAGTTATGTAGACTACGAATTGATAAAGTATAGCTGTAAAGAAGGGGAAACATTATACGAAATAGCCGAAAATAATTATTTAAATGTTGCTAAACTTCGATTTCTAAACCCAGAAATTAATGATTCCAAAAAGTTACAAGAAAATCAGCAAATTACCATAACTAATTTATATTCTAAAAAATTAATTTTATATATTGATAAACAAAATTATTTTCCTATTTATCAAATTGTTTTTGATGAAATTGGACTTTTTGAAAAATATATATATACTCAATTAAATTTAAATAGTACTATTAAGGCAATTGAGTTCTCTAGAGAATATAATGGATATGATTTTTAGTAAAATAAAAATAGGTGAATTATAATTATTTTACTTTTGCTTCATGAAAATCCAAATTCTAAAATCCAAAATTCATCGTGTTAAAGTCACGGGTGCTGACTTGAACTATATTGGAAGCATTACCATTGACAGAGATCTAATGGATGCTGCAAACATAATTGCTGGAGAAAAAGTCCAAATAGTAAATATTAATAACGGTGAAAGATTGGAAACTTACGTTATTCCTGGAAAAAGAAAAAGTGGAGAAATCACATTAAATGGACCAGCGGCAAGAAGAGTTGCAAAAGGCGATATTATAATTATAATTGCCTATGCGTTAATGGATTTTGAAGACGCTAAAAATTTTGAACCGTCTGTTATATTTCCAAACGAAGAAAATAATCTTGTGGTTTAGGACACTCTATAACTACTTATTTTTCCTTAAAATTAATTCATAATCATTTCTATATTAATTTAATAATATGAAAAGGAGAGAATTTGTAAAAATTGGAGGACTTGGAACTACCGCATTAATTATCGATGGGTGTAAAGCCAGCGGAAATACGGAAATAAAAGAAATTCTCCCGATTGCAAATCTCAATCAAACTAAGGTTATCTCTACTTGGAGTTCTGGACTAAAAGCCAACCAATCTGCAAATAAAGTTTTAAAAAACAACGGCTCTGCATTAGATGCTATTGAAAAGGGTCTAAATGTCATAGAATCTGATCCAGAAAATTCAAGTGTAGGTATTGGGGGTTTACCAGACGCTAACGGAAATGTAACTCTAGATGCCTGCATTATGGATCATGAGTTTAATTGTGGTTCGGTAAGTTATTTACAAAATATAGAGAACCCCATTTCTGTTGCAAGGAAAGTAATGGAAGATACTCCCCATGTTATGCTTAGTGGTGAAGGGGCCTATAATTTTGCTATGAAAAATGGATTTAAGCATACGAATCTTTTAACAGAAAATTCAAAGAAAAGTTGGGAAGAATGGAAAATAGAAAATAATTATAAACTTCCTGCTATCAACCATGAAAATCACGATACTATTGCGATGATTGCATTAGATCACCAAGGTAATTTAGCTACTGGATGTACCACTAGCGGATGGGCCTATAAAATGGAAGGAAGAGTAGGCGACTCCCCAATTATTGGAGCCGGAGTTTACTTAGATAATGAAGTTGGTGCTGCCTGCGCAACTGGCCTTGGAGAAGCCATTATTAAAATTTGTGGTTCGCATACAATAGTAGAATTAATGCGAAATGGATTAAGCCCTCAGGAAGCATGTAAATCAGCTATTGAAAGAATTAAAAAATCAAATAAAAATTTGAAGGATTTGCAAGTTGGATTTATTGCTATGAATAAAGAGGGTGAAATTGGTTCATATAGCTTATATTCAGGTTTTAATTATGCTTATCAGGATATTCAAAGATCTAAACTTATCGATAGCCAATACGATATTGAGTGGAAAGATTAAAAACCTACTTCATTTTATTTTTTTATTTTTAATAACTGGTTGTAACGAAACTAGTCTAGAAAAAAAAATAATTAATACCTCCATAATTCCTCTACCAAATAAAGTAATTATCTGTGAGGGTTATTTTTTTAATTATCTTAAGTGTAAAAGTGATAATTTAGATTTTAAAGAATATTTCAAAATAATTAATACTCAATTTAGAAACTATTATTCTAATGATAAAACTTTAATATTAAATGAGCTCAATCCTAACTTTACTATAAAATTAACTAAGGATACCAATTCTAAAAATGATTATTATCATTTAAAAGTAAGTAAAAATAAAATTTTTTTAAATGGGAATTTAAATGGCATTTTTTATGGTCTTCAGACACTTTCTCAATTGATTTTTTTAAACAATAAAAACATTGATAATGGTGTGAGAATTCCTTGTCTTGAAATTAATGATTCCAATTTATTTTCTCACAGAGGTTTTTTATTAGACTGTTGTAGGCATTTTTTTTCAGTAAAAACAATCAAAAAATACATAGACTTATTGGCTTTTTATAAAATGAATGTTTTTCACTGGCATTTGACAGAAGATCAAGGTTGGAGAATTCAAATAGATCAATATCCAAAATTGAATACTATTGGCTCTTACAGAAAAGATTCGTTAGGAAAATATGGTGGTTTTTATACCAAAGAAGAAATTCAAGAGGTAGTTCAATATGCTCAAAAAAGAAATATCGAAGTGATTCCTGAAATTGAATTACCTGGGCACTCTACAGCAGCAATTGCTTCATATCCTTTTTTGTCATGTCAACAAGAACCAATTGAGGTAGCTAATTCCTGGGGTGTTTTTAAAGAAATATATTGTTCTGGAAATGATTCAGTTTTTATTTTTCTAGAAAATATATTTGATGAAATAATCCCGTTATTTCCAAGTAAAAGAATTCATATTGGTGGAGATGAGGCTCCTAAATCAAGATGGGAAAAATGTAAAAAATGTCAAAAGAGAATGCAGCAGAACAATTTGGCAAATGAACATGAACTTCAAGGTTATTTCATTGAGAGAATAAGTAAAATACTTTCAAGAAAAAATCGTGAAATAATTGGTTGGGACGAAATATTAGAAAGTCATATTGATTCTCCTATCAGTATTCAATCATGGAGAGGTATTTCGGGCGGTATTAATGCTGTAAAAGAGGGCAAAAAGGCAATCATGTCCCCTACCTCTCATTGCTATTTTGACTACGATATAAATTCTATTGACTTAGAAAAGGTATTTAGCTTTAACCCCATGGGAGAAAATTTAGATTCTTCTGAAAAAAAATTAATTATAGGTGGGGAATGTAATTTATGGAGCGAAAGAATTCCTAATGAAGAAAAATTAGATCAACAAGCCTTTCCAAGAATGCTAGCTATGAGTGAAGTGCTTTGGTCAAAAGAAAAAGATAGTTATTCAAATTTTCAAAAAAGAGTAGGAGACCAATATTATTTATTAGATCAATTTCAGGTTAAATATGGAATTGAAGCTAATCCAGTTAATATTGTATTGAATCATCACACAAATACTACTCATGCAACAATTAACTCTAAAATTAAAAATCTAAAATTCTGTTACCATTTTGGAAATGAAATATTCAAGCAAATAGACTACGGCGATAGTATCAATATAAAAAAGTCAAATACTTTATATGTGCAAGCCTTTAAAAATGATAAAAAATATGGACCTGAGGTTCATCAAAAAATTGAAATTCATAAGGCTTTAAATAAGAATTATAAATATCGATATCCCTACAGTGAATATTACTCAGCAAATGGAGAAAATTCATTGACTGATGGTAGACTTGGTAATTTAAATTACAAAGATGGCAACTGGCAGGGCTTTTTTGGTTCAGATTTTGAAATTTCAATAGATTTAGATTCCATAACTTATATAAACGATGTATCTATTAATTTTTATCAGTATATAAATTCTTGGATTGTTATTCCAAAATCCATTTATTTATATTCTTCTTCAAATGGAAAGAATTGGAATAAAATTGATTCTTTAAATAATTTTGATGAAATTTCTAAAAGAGGGAAATTCATTAAAAATGCTCATTTTAAAAACATTCAGATTTCTTCAAAACATATAAAATTAGTTGCCAAAAATTTTGAATCACTTCCTTCATGGCATGAAGCTGCTGGTGCTCGCTGTTGGTTATTTACGGACGAAATTGTTTTCAAATGATATTAGAAGCTTGTATATCTACGAAAAATGGGTTAATTCATGCACAAGAATTTAATATTCCAAGAATAGAATTATGTGAAAATTTAAGTCTCGATGGATTGACCCCCTCATTAGTATTTCAAAAAAAAGCAAATCATATTTTTAAAGGAGAAAAATTTATTATGATTCGTCCACATGCAAATGGGTTTAATTATAATAAGAAAGATGTTACTAACATGATTAAATCTATTGAATCTGCAAAAGAAAATGGAGCGGAAGGGGTGGTATTTGGAGCTTTGAAAAATAAAACTATTGATTTTAAAGTAAATAGCCAATTATTGGAAAAAGCAAAGAATCTTGGTTTGAAATGCACTTTTCACAAGGCTATAGATGAATGCGAAAAGTTAACTGAAAGTATAATAGAGATTTCTGAAATGGGATTTGACTGGGTACTAACTTCTGGAAAAGAAATCAATGCAGAAAAAGGACTAAACAATTTAAAGTCTATAGTAAATATTAGAAATAGAAAAGTAAAAATATTAGCTGGTGGTGGAGTATCTGTAGTTAATTGTCTACTCTTTTTAAATATCGGGATTGATGGATTACATTTCAGTATCGATAAGGCAGGAGAAATTGAAACCGAAAAATTCAAATTTATTTTGGAAAAATTAAAAGCAACATAACTTACTAAATAATCGTTATTTCATCAAAAAATAACCAAGAAGTTCCTCCACTCCCAAGGTGCCAATACGGACATTTTCCAAAGTTTTTAGCCTTTATTCTCACATATTTAGCATTAATTGGTTTCTTAAGCTTCAGTTCAAATTGATGAATAATTGATTCGGAGGTTTTATTAGAGATATTATGTTTCATAGCCCCTATTTTTTTAAAATCTTTTCCATTATTAGACACCTCATATTCCACTTCCTTAGGTAACCAAATCCAAGATCTAACATCTTGAATAGCTCCAATATTAAAGAATTGAACTTTATCAATTTGACCTAAATCTACGATACATTCAAAATCATTTCCATAAAAACCTTGCCATCTCCCTGTGAGATAATTGTTAGGGCCTTTTAACCCATCTACTAATGCATTTTTCCCCCCTGCATCATATTGGTTACTATATTTTGTATTTAATTGGACCGTTCTTTTTTGATTGTATTTTAAAAAATAAGCCCAATCCATTTTGCTTAATTTATTATTCAATGTAGCATAGGAATAGACTGTATCCGTTTGATTTAAATGAAAAGGTTCTTGGTAAATCTTGAAATCCGAAAAATTCGATGTTTTGTAGTAGATAGTTGCATTTTTATCAGCATCAATAGTAATCTTTATAGAATCTTTAAAAGTATTTGATTCAGAGATAATTTTCGGAGTTTTAAGAATATTCAATTGCTTATTAATAGCTGTAATATAATAATTTTCTTTGGGCCAATTTTTGTTTGGAATATTGGATTTTTTTATCTTAAGAATACCTCCGTTAAGTATTTCTTTAATTTCTAAAAAGTTTCTGTTTAAATTCTCTCCATTTAATTGAACACTTTCAATATAAATATATGATGGATCGTCACTATTAGTAGAAATAGTGAACTTATTTCCATTTTCTAAATTCAAAGTTATTTCTTTAAAAAGCGGGGTTTGAATTAAATAATAAGGATCCCCAGGATTGACATCAAAAAGACCAATAGAACTTAGTACATACCATGAAGACATTTGACCGCAATCTTCATTTCCAACTACTCCATTGGGTTTAGTTGAATACATTTTACTTAAGATAGTATTCACCATCTTCTGGGATTTCTGGGGTTGGTCTAACATGTTATATAAAAAACTCATATAGTGACTCGGTTCATTTCCATGTGCATATTGTCCTATGAGACCAGTAATATCAGCTTGATTTCTTCCCTCCAATTTAGAATTTGCTGTAAATAGTTCGTCTAGTTTATCTTCCAATTGTTTTTTACTTCCATGAAGTTCAATTAACCCCTTAATATCATGAGGAACAAAAAAGCTATATTGCCAAGAATTGGCTTCGGTATAATTGTAATTTACTTCTGATGCAATAAATCCAGATTTCCAATTAGCATTCGTTTTAGGCTGCATTAATCCAGAAGTTTCATTAAATATATTTTTGTAAGATTGTGCGCGATTAGCATATTTCAATACGTTATTGGAATCATTATAAATTTGAGCCATTTTATAAATGCACCAATCATTATAAGCATATTCTAAAGTTTTGGAAACAGACTCTGGCTCAGTAAACGATGATATATACCCTTTTTCATTGTACTCAGGTATACCTAATTCTTTTCTGTTTGATATGTGTAACATTGCCCTATAGAGTTTGTCGTAATTATTGTACGGCACCTCTTTTACATAAGCATCAAGTATTACCGATACAACATGATATCCTATCATACATCCTGTATAATTAGCGGATAATTCCCAAATTGGTAGTTGACCACCGTAGTTAAATTGATTTAAAAAAGAATTTAAAAATAAACTTGTTTTTTTACGCTCAATTAAATTATATAATGGATGGGTAGACCTAAAGGTATCCCAAAGTGAGAATACGGTAAAATTATTAACACTATCGTTGTGAATTTTCATATCGGTAGATCTGAAATCTCCGTTAATATCACTTATAATATTAGGAGCAATCATGGTGTGATAAATGGAGGTATAAAAAATTTCTTTTAAAGAATCCTTTTTTGTTGAAATATCAATTTTACAGAGCTGTTCGTCCCACGAGTTCTTAGCCTCTATTTTGTATTTTTCAAAATTCCAATGCTTTGCTTCTGTATTTAAATTTTCCTTTGCGTTTTCTTCGCTTACCATAGATATCCCCACTTTTGCAATTAATGGTTGATTTTTTAAATCTTTAAATGTTAAAAATGCTTTAGTAGGTTTTATTTCTTTATTTAATTGCCATTCAAAACTGTGAGAAAATTCTAAATAAAAATAGAAGTGTTGCTCGTCCGCCCAAGATTTTGAAACTCTTTTCCCAGAAATAGAATACTGATTGTTAATTTTTAAATTCCAATCTAATAGAATATCTCTGTGCTCTAAATCTAATACTACACTTGGATTAGCCTTGTTATTGTTAAAAGAATATTCATGAATACCAGTTCTATTAGTAGTTGTTAACCTACATTTTATATCATATTTATCTAATAATACTTCATAATAACCTGGTTCAGCAAATTCATTTTGTTTTTTAAAACTTGAGGAGTAATTAAAGTTATTTTTTGATTTGTATCCATTGTCAAAACAAATATCTCCTTGTAGAGGCATTAGTAATAAATCACAATAATCTCCAATTCCAGTACCACTCAAGTGCGTATGACTGAATCCATAGATTATAGAATCTGAATAATGGTATCCTGAGCAGCCATCCCAACCTTCAATTCTAGTATCAGGACTAAGTTGAACCATTCCAAATGGTTGAGTAGAGCCGGGAAATGTATGACCGTGTCCTCCAGTGCCAATAAATGGATTTACAAATAGAGATGGTTTATTTTTATTTTGGCTGCAACTCCACAATATAATTAGAAATAGTAGTCCAAAAAAATTCTTCATTTTTATACGATAAATTTAATTTTAATGTGCCAAGGGATCCGTTGAAGTATTTAAATCCACACCTTGTTCTTTTAATTTTTTATTTACTATAAAAGCAAAGAAAAATAGATACACAAAACATAATACTCCTACCCAATAAGAATGTTGAATTCCCAATAAGTCATCATGAGCTAACGCCCCTTGAAATGTAGAAATAAATCCCCCTCCCATTATCATCATAATTAATAAGCTTGAGCCCGTATTAGTTTTTTCTTTTAAACCTGCAATTCCTAGAGTAAAAATACATGGCCAAAGTGTACTGCAAAATAAACCAACTGCTATAAAAGCAAAAACACTTATTATACCACCAGAAAAAATTCCGATTATTAAAGCTAAAATTCCAATTCCTGAGTAAATCATTATTTGGCTTACGGGATTACCTTTACTTAATTTATCCGCAAAAATTAATAGCACTACAAGTGAGGTATAAGGAAAAAATTGTTCCATTTCATTTCCAGCTATCCAATTAACAAAAAGGAATATACCAAAAGCTACAAATGGAAGAACCAAACCCAATATTGATTTCCAATTTTTGGAGATATTAAAAGCTCCAGCTGCAGATGTCCATCTGCCAATCATTAAACTGGCCCAAAACAAAGAAACGAAAGGAGCTACACCACTTTCTTTGGTTGCCAATTCTTGCTTCATAAATTCTGGAAGATTACTTGCTGTTGAAACTTCTACCCCTACATATAGAAAAATAGCAATCATTCCTAAAAGTACTTGCGGATATTTTAGCGTTTGAACTATATTATTTCTGCTACTCTCTTTTTCTTCATTTAAACGGTCGGGAACAGATGAAAACTTAAAAAAAACAGCAGCTACAACAAATGCAGCTCCTAGAAATAAATATGGAGTTTGTACTGCTTGTAAATTAAGGGTAGTTGATCCTGAAGAAAGACTTCCAAAAATAGCAAACGAGACTATAACTGGTCCAATGGTAGTTCCAACATTATTGATTCCACCAGCTAAACTCAATCTCATATTCCCCTTTGATGGATCTCCCATTTGAATAGCTAATGGATTAGCAGCAATTTGTTGTAAGGAAAAACCCAAACCAACAATAAATAATCCAGAAATAAGTAATGGAAAAGATTCATTATTGGAAGCAGGAATAAATAATAAAGTTCCCAAAGCCGAAATAATCAAACCAAGAGATAAACCATTTCTATATCCAATTAAATTTAAAATGTCTTTTTTGATAAAAGATGATATACCAAAATATAGCAAGGACCCAACTGTATAGGCAATATAAAAAGCCAATGAAATCAGTTGAGATTCCATTTGACTAAGATTCAAAGCTTTTTTGAAGACAGGAATTAGAATGTCATTACTTGCCGCTACAAATCCCCAAAAGAAAAAGATGGAAATTAGCGTAGAAAATGCACCAATATTTGTTTTTTTATTCATGAATTTAATTTAATCAAAAAAATCAATACCAACTTACTTGATATCTATTATTACAAATAATTTTTATTTCATAGCCTGTAAAATCCATTTTGTTTAATAATTTGATATATTTGTTAAACACTTGTTTAACTTATTGCTCAAATGTCAAATAACAAAGCTATCAAAGGATTCTCCAAGTTCTCTAAAGAAGCTAAAATAGAATGGATCACCAATGAATATTTAGATGGCGATGAACAATTCATCCATCTTTTAAAAAGTTATTGGCATGAGGACTCAAAAGTTCAAAAAATTCACGACGAATTTATAGAAAATACTATTACTAATTTTTATATTCCATTTGGAGTTGCTCCAAATTTTTTGATAAATGATAAAATCTACTGTATCCCTATGGCCATCGAAGAAAGTTCGGTGGTCGCTGCAGCTTCCAAAAATGCTTCTTTCTGGATGGAAAGAGGTGGCTTTAAGTCAACTGTAATTTCAACAACTAAAATTGGTCATGTTCATTTTGCTTGGTATGGAGATTTTAAAATTTTGAAAGATTTTGTAGAAACAATTAAATCAAAATTTTTTAAAGAAACAGAAGATCTAACTAGAAACATGAAAAAAAGAGGAGGTGGAATTCTTGAGATAGATGTTATCAACCGATCTGATTTAGAGCCTAATTATTACCAACTTCAGGCTAAGTTTGAAACCTGTGATGCTATGGGAGCCAATTTCATTAATAGTTTATTAGAAAAATTTTCAAAAATTTTAGAAAGAGAATTACAAGAAAGTAATTTATCTAAAAAGGAGAAAAAAATTACTATCATAATGTGCATTTTGAGTAATTATACTCCAGAATGTATTGTAAAGTGTGAAGTTAATTGCAAAGTTGATGAATTATCAGATGATCCAAAAGTTGATAGTAATGAATTTGCTAAAAAATTTCAACAAGCTATTCATGTAGCCAATATTGAGCCTTACAGAGCAACTACTCATAACAAAGGAATTTTTAATGGTATTGATGCTGTTGTCATAGCCACCGGAAATGATTTTAGAGCTGTAGAAGCTTGTGGTCATACTTATGCTTCTAAAAGTGGCCAATATAAAAGTTTGACTAATGTAGAAATCAAAAATGGCCAATTTAAATTTTGGATTGAAATACCCCTTGCCGTAGGAACTGTAGGTGGTTTGACCTCACTACATCCAATGGTGAAATTTTCACATCAACTTTTAGGAAATCCAAATGCAGAAAAACTAATGGAAATAATTGCTGCTGCTGGTTTAGCTCAAAATTTTGGTGCTTTACGATCATTAGTTACTACCGGAATTCAAAAAGGGCATATGAAAATGCATTTATTAAACATACTTAATCAATTAGGAGCTAATAAGACTGAAATTGAACTCATTAAGGATCATTTTAAGGACAAAGTAGTAGAACACCGTGCAGTTGTAAACTTATTCAATAAGATAAGAGGGGTTGAAAAAGAAAATACAATTATCAAAAAAAATTGAAAAAATTTTATTCTAACGGAAAATTATTAATCACTGGAGAGTACCTTGTTTTAGATGGGGCCCTTTCCCTTGCAGTACCATGTAAGTTTGGTCAGTCTTTAAGTTATGAAGAACATACGGAATGTACTATAAACTGGCAAAGTTTTAATAGTAAAGGAGAAGTATGGTTTGAGACCACTTTTAATTCCGAAAATCTTGAAATTTTGGAATTTTCCGATTCAAATACTGTAAATTGGATTCGTAAAATCCTGAAGACTTGTTATGAAATAACTAAAAAAAAAATAAAAGGGACCATTTCTTGTCATCTTGAGTTCCCAAATAATTGGGGGTTAGGATCTAGTTCTACATTATTAAATAACATCGCACAGCTTTATCAAATAAATCCATATGAAATTCATTTTTCAACCACCAATGGAAGTGGGTATGATATTGCATGTACTTTACATCATTCTCCCATTACCTATCAATTAGTCAACGATAAACCTATTTCAAAACCTGTAAACTGGAGTCCTAATTTTAAAAATGAAATTTTATTCATTTTTTTTAAATAAAAAACAAAAAAGCTACTCTGAAATTAATCGTTTTAATGAATTGAATAAAAATTCAAAATTAATTGAAGACATTTCCAAAATCACTTGTAATATTATAGATTCCAGTTCTTTAGATGATTTTGAAAATCAAATCAGTATTCACGAGTCAATAATTGGTTCTCAGCTAGGAATTACACCCGTTAAGCAAAAGTATTTCTCTGACTTTGAAGGATCTATTAAATCATTGGGAGCTTGGGGCGGAGATTTTATTATGGCTACTAGAAACAATAAAAATTATTTTATTGAGAAAGGCTTTAAAACCATTTTTGAATTTGAAGAAATGGTTAAAACATCTAATTTGAAAATAGCATCTTGAACCTATCAAATTTAAAATACAATTCAAAACAAGAATTACCTATTTCTGGAGAAATAACTAGTCAAAGTCCATCTAATATAGCTTTAGTAAAATATTGGGGTAAAAAACCAGTACAAATACCTACCAATCCCTCCCTAAGTTTTACTTTAAAAAATTGCCACACCATTACTTCAATTAAGTTTGTAAAAAGTGAAGGGTTCTCATTTTCATTTAAAATTAATGGCCAATTAAACCCCGACTTCTTACCTAAATTAGATGCGTTCTTTTTGAGAATTAAGGACTGGGTTCCTTTTATTTTTGAATATAAAATTGAAATAAATACTATTAACACATTTCCTCATAGTAGTGGAATTGCGTCATCTGCATCAGGATTTAGTGCACTTTCGCTAGCAATTTCGCAATTAGAACAAAAAATTACTGGCTTATCCAATACTGACAAATATTTGAAAGCCTCTTTTTTGAGCAGACTTGGTTCTGGCAGTGCTAGTAGATCACTTTATGGTCCTTGTGCAATTTGGGGCTTTCATCAAGATATTAAAAATTCATGTAACGAATGGGCATTAGAGTATAAATCTATTCACCATGTTTTTGAAAATTATCAAGATACTATTTTACTTATTGACAAAGGAATTAAAAAAGTTAGCTCATCTGTCGGTCATAATTTAATGCATAATCATCCATTTTCTAAAAAAAGATACCATCAAGCAAATCATCACCTTAAAGAACTTGTTGCTATTTTGAAAAGTGGAGATTTAGAAAAATTTATATTATTAACTGAAAGTGAGGCCTTAACCCTACACGCAATGATGATGACTTCCAATCCTTATTTTATTTTAATGAAAGAAGGTACATTGTCAACAATTGAGAAAATTTGGGATTTTAGGACAAATTCCAAAATACCATTGAGTTTCACCTTAGATGCTGGAGCTAATGTACATCTTTTATATCCAAAGGATTATCAACAATCTGTTATGAACTTTATCAAGTCAGATTTAATTGTTTTTTGCGAAAATCAACAGTATATTTGCGATGAAGTTGGTAGCGGAGCTAAAATTTTAAATGAAAGCTATGCTTAAAGAATCTTTATATTACAGTAAAATTTTATTATTCGGAGAATATGGAATCATTCAAGATTCTATGGGATTATCTATACCCTATTCGGACTACAACGGCCAGTTTTTGTTTGACGAAAAAAATTCCAAATCAATCAAATCCAACCACCAACTATCTCAGTTTTTATTACACTTAAAAGATTTAGAAAAAAACAATGCTCTTCCCTGTAAATTAAATCTGAAAGCATTTGAAAACGACTTGAATAACCATTTATATTTTGATTCTTCAATTCCTCAAGGTTTTGGAATTGGAAGTTCAGGAGCAATTGTTGCAGCCACATACGACAAATATTGCTCGGAAAACAAAATTCCAGCTAATAAAACTCTAGAAAACGAAAAGATTTTAGAACTAAAAAATATATTTAGTTGTTTAGAAAGTTATTATCATGGGACTAGTTCAGGATTAGATCCTTTAATCTGCTACTTAAATTTACCAATTTTAATAAAATCTAAAAATGAATTAGGAACTGTAGGAATACCTAACTCTAACCAAGGAAAAGGAGCAGTTTTTTTACTTAATACTGGAGAAGTTGGAAATACACAGCCTTTGGTTCAACATTTCCTTGAGAAATGTAAAGAAGAGGGCTTTCGTAACATGCTTAAAAATAAATTTAAAAAATACAACGATGCAAGTATTGAAGCCTTCTTAAAAAATGAAGGGCAAGCACTACTTAAAAATGTTAAATCTCTTTCTAAAGTATTATACGAAAATTTTCAACCTATGATACCCAAGCTTTATAGAAAACTATGGAAAGAGGGAATTGATAGCAACTCATATTACTTAAAACTTTGTGGTTCTGGTGGAGGTGGATACATATTGGGCTTCACCAAAGATTTTGCAAAAGCCCAAAACAAATTGAGTAGTTATCAACTAGATGTCATCCACAGGTTCTAGACCCATATCGAAGAATAAAAATAAGTCATTACTGATTAAATTCTTAGCAATTCTTTCCATTGCTAGATGGTATAATATATCGCTTATTACCATAAGCCTTTATGCCATTCAGATATTTATTTATGAAAACTCTTTTAGTTTTTTAATACAAGAAAAAGGAATTCATTTACATCTTTATGTTCTAGCAATTGATTTAATCATAGTGGGAGGTTACTTAATTAATGCTTTTTATGATTTTGAAAAAGACATGATTAATCAACCAGAAAAAACCTACTTTAATATATTAGTTAGCAAAAGAAGTTGTTTAAATATATATATACTTTGTAATATTCTTGGAATAACACTTACTTTTCTAATTAATACTAAGATTTTAATCTTCTCTATTTTTTTAATTGTTGCCTTATGGATTTATTCTCACAAACTCAGAAAAAAAGTTTTATTTGGGGAGATAAGTGCCTCCTTTTTAACTATCAGCTTTTTTTTAGGAATCGCATTATTCAATTTGAAATTTAATTTAACATTAGCATTATTTAGCACCTATATTTTCACTATAGATTTGACTAGAGAGATTATAAAAAAAATGATTTCTCTAAAAGGAGATTTAATAGTTGGTGAAAAAAGCATACCCATATATTTTGGAATTAAAAAATCAAAATACATAATTTTCTTTTTAATGATTAGCTCTCTATTAGCAATTTTAAGTCTTCTGCCAATTGTTTTAAATAGATCATTTTCATACTATTTTATTTTATCTTTTGCAGTAATTTCTTTTGCTATTTATTTGCTACATCATGCAAAAACCAAAACACAATTTAATAAAATCAATACTGTCTATAAATTTTTGATTGGCCTAGCTATTTTTTCTATAGTTTTATATTGATTTATGAAATTCCAATATTTCATTTTAGTATTTTTATTTTTCAATTGTCAAACCAATATGAACAAGAAAATTAACGTTCCAATTTGTAAAGCTCAAAACAAAATTTTAACAGCTCATAACGATTCAAGAACTGACCCATACTACTGGCTAAATGACAGAAAAAATCCAAAAGTAATAGAATATTTAAAGGAGGAAAATAAATATACTGATGTTCAAATGGAACCTACCAAAGAATTTCAAAAAAAATTATTTTCTGAATTAAAGTCTAGAATAAAAGAAGATGACGAAAGTGTGCCTTACTTATATAACGGCTTTCATTATTGGAAAAGATTTGAACAAGGGTCTGAATATCCAATTTACTTAAGAAAATCAAAAACTGATAAAAAGGAAGAGATTTTATTAAACGTCAATCAACTTGCCAAAGGTTTCGATTTTTACAATATTGGTGACTATGACATTTCAGAAAATAATAATTTCATGGCTTATAGTTTTGATACTCTATCAAGAAGAATTTATGATATTAAAATAAAAGACTTAAAAAACAATAAATTTTTTGACGAAATTTTAAAAAATACTACTGGCTCTATTGTATTTGCAAATGATAATAAAACTATTTTTTATGGAAGAAAAGATCCACAAACTCTAAGACCATTTCAAATTTATGCCCACCAAATTGGGACTGACCAATCTAAAGATGTTTTAATTTATGAAGAAGAAGATGAAACTTTTTCATGTTATGCATACAAGTCAAAAACCAATGATTACATAATTATAAATTCTTCAAGTACTTTATCAGATGAATACAGACTTATACCTGCTAATTCTCCCTACGAAACTCCAAAAGTTTTTCAAAAAAGAATTCGAGGTTTAGAATATAGCATATTTCACCAAAATAATCAGTTTTATGTGGTAACTAATCAAGATCATCCAAACTTTAGTATTAAACGATGTGCTATTGACAGCACAAATAAAGAAAATTGGAAAGAATTTATTTCTGGAAGAGATAGTGTATTAATTGAAGGATTAGATGTTTTTAATGACTTTTTAGTGATCTCCGAGAGAGAAAATGGATTGACTAGACTAAATGTAATGAACTTAAAAGATCAAACCAATCATTTCATTCCATTTAAGGACCCAGCTTATGTAGTAAGTACTACTTCAAATCTGACTATGGATACTTCTGTATTAAGATATGCTTACAACTCTATGACAAATCCTGGAACCATATTTGAATATGATATGAATTCAAAAAAAAGTACCATTCTTAAAGAAAAAGAAGTCGTTGGTGGATATAATAAAAATGATTATGTGGCAGAAAGAATTTGGGCAACTGGAAGAGATGGAACTCAAATTCCTATGTCTATGGTATATAAAAAAGGAATAAAAAAAGACGGTAAAAACCCGACTTTACTTTATGCCTATGGCTCTTATGGTTACAGTATAGATCCGTCATTTAGTACCAATAGGTTAAGTCTATTAAATAGAGGATTTATTTTTGTAATTGCTCATATTAGAGGCGGTGAAGAAATGGGTAGAAAATGGTATGAAAACGGTAAATTACTTAAAAAGAAAAATACATTTTATGATTTTATAGATTGTAGTAAATTTTTAATTGAAGAAAACTATTGTACTAACGAAAATTTATATGCTGCTGGGGGGAGTGCGGGAGGTCTTTTGATGGGTGCCATTATCAACATAAGTCCTGAATTATATAATGGGGTAATAGCCCATGTTCCATTTGTCGATGTAGTAACTACTATGTTAGATGAGTCCATTCCTTTAACTACAGGTGAATATGACGAATGGGGAAATCCTAATAACAAAGAGTATTATGATTATATGAAAAGCTATTCGCCTTATGACAATGTTAAAAAAAGGAATTATCCTCATCTACTGGTCACAACCGGACTTCATGACTCCCAGGTGCAATATTGGGAACCTGCTAAGTGGGTTGCAAAATTGAGGACTAAAAAAACAGACGATCATTTATTATTATTAAAAACCAATATGAAAGCCGGTCATGGAGGGGCAAGTGGTAGGTTTGAATATTTAAAAGAAATTGCACTAGAATACGCCTTTCTTTTTATGATTGAAAATATTAACCAATAGCTTGAAGAAGTTCTTCAATTATTTGAGAAAGGGATTTACCATCTGTTATTATAGTTTTGTGGGCCTTCTGATATATAGGTTCTCTTTTGTCCAAAGTTTTTTTTAAAAATTCTAATCCTTGTAAAAGCGGCCTATTTACTTGGTTAGAAATTCGATTATAAATTTCTTCTGGAGCTGTTTTTAAATAAATAGTACTCCCCATTTTTAATAACTTATCCATATTGTTATGATAAATTGGGAAACCACCTCCAGTTGCAATTATGGCTTTTTTGGTTTGTAAATAAGCAATTAATTTTAATTCTTTAGACCTAAAAAATCTTTCTCCGTTTTCAGAAAAAATTTCTTTACAAGTTTTATTTTCTTGCTGCTCAATTAATAAATCAGTATCTAAAAATTCGATATTGATTTTTTTAGAAAGTATTTTACCGATAGTTGACTTACCGCTTCCCATCATTCCAATTAGAATTATAGAACTGTTAATCTCCAATTTATTTTTTGTTAAAAATTTTTAGATAATTAATTACATGTTTTACGTATTGAAGATAATCCTTTGGATCAGTTTCTATCATTAAATCATAAAATGGTTTTTTTTCTTCAGAAAAACTACCCACTTTAAATGGTGATTTTGAGAGGAGTAGTATTAATCTTAACGGAATAGTTTCTATTTCTGTTAAATCCAAAAGAATGTCAAATCTTTCTGAAATAAAATTTTTAACCACTGCTTTTTTGGGGAGTGCATAATAGTTCAAATCGTAAATAGTAAAAAAATCTAGACCCAATCTACTTTTTAAAAAATCCGGATCATCTTTGTTAGGATAATATGCTAAGATTTTAATATGGGGGATTTTAAATTCTCCTTTTATCAATTTAATTATTTGAACTACGGATTCATAATCATTCATATTCTTTATTACACATATCATTCCCATAGAAGTGGCATCTTCTACATTACAAGATTGAACCATTCTATTACTTTGATTTTTAAGTTTTTTTTGTAAAACTTTAGCTCCAAAAAAAAATTTAAATTTTAAGAATGTTATTTTCATTAATTTAATTTAAGGGAATACTCCAAATTTAAAAAAGTGACTAAAATAATTTTCCTTGTTTGAATTGTTTTGAAACTTCTTCATTTGCAAGGTTTTGTATTAAAATTAAAAATTCTTCTTCACTTAAAATCTCTACTTTGAATTTTTCTGCTTTCTCTAGCTTTGAAGGTCCCATGTTTTCTCCAGCTACTAATATATCTGTACTTTTACTCACAGAGCTGGTGTTTTTTCCTCCTTTTTCTTCAATTAGATTTTTCAGGTTTTCTCTTGATATATTTTTAAAAGTACCTGAAATAACGATCTTTTTATTAGCTAAAATATTGGATTGATTTTTCTTTTTAATTACTTGACTTTCCATTTTAAGGCCTGAGTCCAATAACTGGTCAATTATTTGGTGATGCTGTTCTACCTTAAAGTATGCAACTATTGATTCTGCTATTTTTTCTCCGATTTCGTCTACTAAGCAAAGTTCTTCAAAAGTTGCTGATCTTAAATCATTAATATGGCTGTAAACTGAAGTTAGTTTTTTGGCTACTGTCTCTCCAACATATCTTATACCTAAGCCAAATAGAATTTTATGAAACGGGGCGGTTTTACTATTTTCAATCCCAATTAGAATGTTATTTACTGATTTTTCTGCCATTCTTTCTAGAGGAAGCATTTTTTCTTTTTTAAGTGAATATAAATCGGCAATATTATTAATAAGTCCTGCATTAAAAAGTTGTTCTACTGTTTCCTCTCCAATGCCCTCAATATTCATTTTTTTTCTTCCAATAAAGTGAGTGATTTTACCTTTTATTTGAGGAGGACATGAATTGTTATTTAAACAATAATGATGCGCCTCACCTTGGTCTCTTTCAAGTTCTGAATCACATTCAGGACATCTTTCAATAAAGTTAAATGGAATACTATCTTTTTTTCTTTTTGATAAGTCTACAGCTGTTATTTTAGGAATGATTTCTCCGCCTTTTTCAACATAAACTACATCGTTCAGTCTTAAGTCTAATTTTTCTATTTGATCCGCATTATGAACACTAGCTCTACGAACAATTGTACCACTAATTTCAACAGGTTTTAAAACGGCTACCGGAGTAATAGCACCAGTTCTTCCAACTTGATAAATAATATTTTCCAGATGTGTAGTTACTTGAGTTGCTTTGTATTTGTAAGCAATAGCCCATCTTGGTGATTTTGAAGTATTTCCAATTTCATTTTGTAAAGAAATTTCATTTACCTTAATTACTATTCCATCAATTTCAAATGGTAAATTATCTCGTTTTTTATCCCAAAATTTAATGAAATTCATTATTCCATTAACATCACTTACTTGTTGAATATATTTTTTTTCTTTAGAGGGTGTTTTAAAGCCTAAATCTGTAAGAAATTGATAATGATCGAACACCTTTTCTATAGCCGAATTTTCTAGAAAAGCAGCATATAAAAAACAATCTAAATCCCTTTGTGCAACCAAAGATGAATCTTGTAATTTTAAGGTTCCAGAAGCAGTATTTCGAGGATTGGAAAATAACGGAAGCTCCTCTTTTTTTCTTTGATTATTTAATTTTAAGAATGCTGCTTTAGAAAACATAATTTCTCCTCTAACTTCTAATTTTTTTGGTGGATTTCCTGAAAGTATTAAGGGAATTGAAGAAATGGTTCTTACATTATTGGAAACCTCTTCACCCTGAATTCCGTCACCTCTTGTTACTGCTCTTAATAATTGACCATTTTCGTAAACCAGACTAATTGCTACTCCATCATATTTCAATTCACATATATAGGAAAAAGGTACGTCTATTATTTTCCTAATTCTAGTATCAAAATCTATTATATCTTCTTTAGAATAACTATTAGCTAAAGAAAGCATAGGATATTGGTGATTAACTGTTTCGAAGGATTTTGTTATGTCGCCGCCAACTCTTTTTGTGGGGGAGTTAGGGTCATTTAATTCCGGGAATTGAGATTCTAGATCTTCTAACTCTTTTAAAAGTAAATCAAATTCAAAATCTGAAATACTAGAACTACTATTTACATAATATTCATAATTATATCGGTGAATTAATTTTCTTAGTCCTTGAATTCTATTAATTTCTTTATTAATCATATTTGATAGCCTCTACAAATCTATTTTTTCCTTGTAAGTCTTGACGAATTATGCAGTTTTTATACTTTTTATCTTTTAATAAATTTACAATTTCAAAAGCATAATCTTCATGTGTTTCAAAATAAATTTTTCCTTTATTAACTAAAGAATTTCTTCCAAATTCTGCAATTGTATGATAAAATTTTAAAGGATTATTATTCTCTACAAAAAGTGCCATATGGGGTTCAAAATCAATCACATTTGTTCGTATTTTTTTCAACTCTCTGATAGGTACGTAAGGTGGGTTACTCACAATTATGTCAAAGGAATTTGGTCTGACAGAGTATTCATTAATATCCTGATTTTTAAAATCTATGTCACTATTATTACAAGTGGCATTCTCAATAGCAATATTCAAAGCCTTTTGAGAAATATCAATTCCTTTACAATTGGTGTTTTTAAATAATTTTTTGAGTGCAATAATAATGCAACCAGATCCTGTACCCACATCCAATATATTCAAAGAGGTTTCAAGTTTATTTTGATTGTAAATAATATGAACTAGTTCTTCTGTTTCAGGTCTTGGAATGAGTACATGCTCATTAACTTTAATTTTAAGATCACAGAATAAAACATAGCCTATAATATGCTGAAGTGGAATATGATTTTTCAATTTTCTTAAAGATTCACTTAAAAATTGAATTTCATTTTTTTCTAAAATTTTATTTTTATTTAATAAATAATCGATCTTATTCCACCTTTTAATATATAGTAAAAGTTCAAAAAAAATATTTTTAATTTCTCTTCTTGGGTAGATTGAATCTAACTCATTTAAGTACTGAATTTCATAACTTTCTATGGCGCCTACAATCAATATAAAGAATGTTAAATAATTAAAAATACAATGCGCGCATTGTGTTTTTATGTATATTCCATGTAAAATTATAGTAAAAATACTCATGAATAATAAAGGTGGAGATTTTATAGTTAAAAAAACTGATTATAACACTGTATTTGTTCCTGAAGAATGGAATGAAGAACAGAAAATGTTAAAGCAAATGATCTTTGACTTTTTAGATCAGGAAATACACTCTCTAGAAAGTGAACATCAAGCTGCTAAAGATTTACCTGAAATTATTGCAATTTTAGAAAAAGCTGCACAATTAGGATTATGTGGAGTGGCAATAGAGCAAAAATTTGGGGGTTCTGATCTTGATTTTAATACAGGCCTGCTATATATGGAAGCTTTTGCCTACGGATTTTCATTTGCAACTACTATTGGAACTCATGTATCTATAGGTTCATTACCCATTGTTTATTATGGCAATGAATACCAAAAAGAAAAATATTTACCTAGAATTGCAACTGCTGAAATTAAAACTGCCTATGCATTAACAGAACCTTCTGCAGGTTCAGATGCAAACTCTGGAAGAACTAAAGCTACATTGAATAAAGAAAAAAACTGCTATTTACTAAATGGACAAAAAATGTGGATATCTAATGCAGGATTTGCAGACTTATTTATTGTTTTTGCTAAAATTGGAGACGATGATAAACTGTCCGCTTTTATAGTAGAAAAGGAATTTGGAGGAATTACACTTGGTGAGGAAGAAAAAAAACTAGGAATTAAAGGTTCTTCGACTAGACAAGTTTTTTTCGAAGATTGTCCTGTTCCAGTAGAAAATTTATTAGGGAATAGAAATGATGGATTTAAAATTGCATTAAATATTTTAAATTCTGGAAGAATTAAACTTTCTGCAGCTGCTTTAGGCGGGGCGAAATTTGCGATGAGAAAAGCAGTTAGTTATGCCAATGAAAGAAAACAATTTGGTAAAAGTATCGGAGAATTCACTGCCATGCAATTCAAAATTGGAGAAATGGCTAGAAAAATATTCACTGCAGAATCTGCTATTTATAGAACTGGTAGAAATATCGATAAAAAAGAGTTAGAACTCAAAGAAAATGCAGTTCCTTCTAACAAAATTAAATTGAAAGCATTGAGAGATTATACAGTAGAATGTTCTTTAATGAAAGTTTATGCTTCTGAAGTTTTAGACTATTGCGTAGATGAATCTCTTCAAATACATGGTGGTATG
>MDSV01224033.1_pt1 | contig 49390 bp, 44 predicted proteins | sample 810851 | NCBI WGS metagenome assembly MDSV01 (sample SAMN05326640, study PRJNA326480) | marine metagenome | isolation source: seawater | place: Atlantic Ocean: North East | collected 2012
CGCTTCTTCCAATATTTACGACCCATGTCTTCTAAACTTGGATCTTTAAACCATCCACGAACCTCATTAAGAATTTCGCATGATTCACCATACATTTCCATGCAAGGGATTTGTACTTGTACAGGACGTGAATCTGTTTCGCCCTTAATACCTGCAAATGGCAGTTTGATCATCAAACGTTCTTGCCAAAAGAAAGTATTGTCTGCATTTCCATCAGGAAGGAAACGGACTGTTGAAGTCTGCCCTTCTTGCATGTTCCAAAATGGAAAGATTGCGTTGTCGCCGCCTGACGAGCGATTGCCGCCAGTGTTAGCTTCTTGTTCCTTGAGCTTTGCTCGGATTTCTGCTAGTGTTGCCATAATATAAGCCTCCTTTTAATTTTTGCCTTATAGCTATTATGTAGTGCCTAAACGTGCATTACAGTTAACATAATACACGATATTATTTATAAAGTCAAGTCTTTTTTTGACTTTTTGGAAGAAATTTCTATCTTAATCCTGCAAGTTGCTGGATTCTAGCCATTTCTTGGTCTTGCCCGTGTAATAATTCATTCATTACATTGGCCGCATCGTTGACTGCTTCGTCACCGTACTTCTTTTGCACAGCAGTAATTACCGCTGTTTCACCTTTGGGGAACGCATTTGTGGTATAATCGTAGTAGCTCTTAATAAATTCGTCCAATGGTGTTTCGTTTCTGTCTTTTAGTTCGTCGCCTTGTCCTTGTGGTGATAAATCAATTGTTTTTTCATTCGAACTTTCATTATCATCATCTCCAAACATTGCTCCTAGTAGTTTATATCCGCCGTATAATACTGCCGCAACTGCCGCCGCTGGTAGTGCATATTGTTTTGCTATGCCAGCAATTTCAGACGCATTTGGAATACTAGGCATCATTGCTTGAATATCTTGTGTAGTAGGAATCTTATCTGCTAGATCACCAGCATATTGAGAAACAGCATCACTAACATCTCCTGCTTTATCATAAGCATATGCTCCTCCACCTAAAGCGGCATATGGTAATTTATTTCTACCAATATGTTGTCCAACTGCCATTGTTCCTGGGCCTACTTTTTTACCTATTTCAGCTCCTTTTTTGGCTATTGTCTGGCCACCTTTGCTAGCCGCTCCTGCAAGAGCATCAAGTCCTGGCTTAGCTTTACTACCTAAACCTTTTAAACTATTAATTGCTGGTCCAACAAATTTCTTTGCTAAAGCACCAAAAAACTCAACGACTTGTTCGTCTTCGCCCATTGGCATTTCCATACTACTCATAAGTTTACTTGCTGTATCTTTGCTCATTTTTACAGGATGCATTTTTCCTGATCCTTTCGGATATTCAAATTCTTTAGCACCTGAACGTGCCGCTGACGCCGCCGCCATTTTAAAATCTTCGAACGCTTGTTGATATTCTTGCATAGGATCCCTTTCATGTTTAGAATTACTAATAATGTTGTCAAGATGTTGTTCGTATTCTGCTCCAGGATCTTCACAACTGCATTCAGACATATCGTCTTCATCAACAGTTACTGGTTCTACTTCGTTTTCACCTAGTAAATCTTCTGGGCCAAGATCCTTAACTTTGTTAGCTTCGCTTACTAATTTATATATGTAAGGAAACACACCTTTTAGTTCTTCGTTAAATTGCTTAATAGTAAGTTGTGCAGTCCAATCTGTTGCAATATCTTCTGGAACTTCTTCAAGTACGGTTTGTTCAAAGTTCGCAAATGCTTCTGTATAATATGCTTTGCGTTGTAAAGATTCAACTGTCTTTTTAACTGTTACTAGTCTTTCATTTACAACGTCCATGTATCCTGCTAAACCTTCAGCCATTACATTTGAGCGATTCATGTATGTCTTAAATTTACGCAGTTTGTTTAGTTCTTCTGAAAGTCCTGTAATATGTTTGCCGAAATCGTCATATTGATTTCCGCCTTCTGATACGTGCATAGCCATTGCTCTTGCACCGTTTAGATGTCTATATGGATATCTAAATCTTTCACCGTTTTCGCTTTCGATGTAAATGCTGTGTACTGACTGTGTTCGTCCACCAGCTTGTTCTCTGTTAATTGGTTCTGCATGTTTGATAACCATTTTTGCACTTCCAATATCTTGGTAGCTAGTTCTGCTAGTACCATACATTTTTGATTCGCTCATTGTATTCTCCGTACCTTGTTTTTTTGCAACTTGATATTCATAGTCTCTTTTATCTAAATTGCTTTTAGTAATGTCTCTTGTGTCAAAGTTTAACATTCTTTTTTTAGCAAATTGTCTTATTTCTTTTAAAAAATCATACCAGCTTTGCTTAGATGCATCATCAATATCGTCAAATAGCTTATTACTATATATCATTGTTATTGCATTATCATCTAAACTAACGTTTATTTTTTTGCCTTCTGCAAACTCAAAATCAAAAAATCTTGCTTCTGTAGGAGTATTAGTAATTGTACTACTTTCGTCACCTATTGTAATCTTAGGAAAACGACCTCTGATTTTATTAAAAAGTTCTTCTGCTATGCTATTTAAGTTTTTCATACTAATATTTATCAATAACCGCTACTAACGAAGATGGGCATTGGCGGTTCAATTGGCTCTTCTCCTTCAGCTTGTGTGAAGGTATCGTATATCCTTGGATCCCAATCTTTCATTACAGCCATCATTCTTAATGCAAGTAATGTAGCACTAACTAAGTCGTCAGTTCCTCCTACCTTAGCTCTAAAACTAGTTCCTGTTGCAACAAAGCTCTTAAGCTCTGATATTAATGGTCCACTATGAACAACAAGTTTATCGTTTTCTATCATAGTTTTTAATCGACTACATGCTGTAATTTTAGTACCATGTGTTGTATTAAATCCTTTGCGGAACTTACGTACATGTCCTTTACGTTGCGGTTCACTTACAAATAGTCCAGGTATGTTTTCTTCTCCAAAATCGTTGATAACAATTAATGCCGCTTCTCCTATACTATTGTTTTCAACACTCCAATATATGTTAGCACCAGTGTTTTTACAAGTTTCTTGTATGTATGTGCATATATCTCTTAGTATTCTAATCTGTGTAGGTATTGCTGTTTCGTTGTGTCTCCACTCTGCTACTTGCTTATATGTCGGAAGTTCGTATACTTGTATAGCGGCAAAATCTCCGCCTGTACCCATACTTGGATCTAATGCTACAGCATAGTTCATATCAGGATTTGGTTTCAAGTACCAACGTGTTTGCCCCATATTCATTGTAGGTTGAGTAGGTTCCATATTTGCAAGTTTAATACTATTAATAAGTGTTTCATCAAATACTAAAAACTCGCAACCGTATTCACGCCTAAATTTTTCTTCTCCAATACGCCCAATTTCTGCTATTCGCCATTCTTCATCTCTATCAGGATGTTCGTCCCATTTTGCAATAAATCCATGAAATCCATTTTGTCCTACATCTTGTTCATTACCATGTGCATCAAATTTGTTTTGGCTTTCTTTCCAAATAGTAGCAAATGTATCTTCATCTGAATTAGGTGTGCTTGTAATAATTGCACGACCACCTGTTGCTAGTGTAGGTGATATTGATGTCCAGAATTCATCTGCAATACTTGGTGCAACAAATGCAAACTCATCACAGTAAAGTAATGATATGGACATACCACGTCCTGTATTGCCTGTTGTTGTTGCACTAACAATACGTGATCCGTTTTCAAACTCTAAACTACCTTTGTTATAGTTTATAACACCTGCTCTAATATGATCTGGACACATTTCATATCCGTATCTAATACGTTGCATAATTTCTTGTGCACCTGTATACTTGTGTGCGGCAATTAGAATAGTTTGATCTGGGTGGAACATTGCATACCATAATAGATATATTGCGGCTGTTGTTGTTTTACCAGTTTGTCTTGGCAACATATTAATATTAAATCTATGATTGTGATAGCTGTGTAGTAACCTTGTTTGAAACTCGTAAGGATCAAACAACAATTTTCCTTGTACAGGATGTTGTATAAATGCAAAGTGTTCTGCAAAATACAAATATCCAGTATCTTCATCCATGCATTTTGCTAAGTCTGCAACCTGTGCATCTGTAAATGTTTCGCGTTTATTTGCTTTTTTGGTTAGAACACCGTCGAGTGATTTGGTCATATTACTATTTAACCAAAAAAATAGCACCTGACGGTGCTATTGAACTGTGAAAAATGTGTGTTATTATACCCAGCCGTCGCCGGTTAAATGATTACCTACTGCTCCGCCGATCATTCCGCCTGCCATGCTACCCATAGGTCCTAAAGGTGCACCTAACATATGTCCTGCTAAAGCACCACCTACACTACCTGCTAAACCTGCTTGTAGATCTTTGTCGCCTTCTACATCATCTTTACCTGGAATATCTGGATCGTCAACTTTTGCAGTTTGAACTATGCTAGGAGTTAGTCCTGCGTTTGTCATCAATCTCATTAATTCGCCTACATCATCACAAGTTTCTGCATTCATGTTAATACTAACACTTGCAGACTCGTTGATTGGCGAGCTAATATTATCTAATTTTTCCAGTAAATCACGCATCTTAAGTTGCTACTAGTGTTGATGCATCAGCAACTGTTGTGCCGCTTGTATCAATGTTGTTAGGTCCAACTGCTGTTACTGTGCTTGTTGGATAGTTTGCCGCTTTTCCGATTGTTCTAATACGTGCCTGTAAAGACGCCGCACTTGAGCTTGAATCACAAACTGCTGTAATTACTCCAGTGTCAGCATTAGTAACCATATAAACTAACGGATTAATTTCTTTAACAATTTGTTCTACTGCTTCGTCAATAGCATCATCTTCTGCTCTTAAATCAACTGCTGTACCGTTAGCAATTTTAACAGTAATTAAGTATGCTTTCGCACCTGGAGAATACATAGTAGCTACTGTTGCATTCATTCCGTTTGTTCTAGTTTGTCCAGCCATTTGTTACTCCTTAGTGATTACCGCAACTTGAAGCGTATAGTTTTTCTAACTTAGCCTTGTCGCAGTCTTTATATCTTTTCATAATATCTGCTTTGGACATGCCTTCGTCAGCACATTTTTTAAGTGTTTTACCACTTGGCAATGCAACATCTTTTTTATCTTCTTTTGCTTCGTCAACTTTATACTCTTGATACATGTTCATTAATGCATCTTTGATTGACTCTTTAACGCCTGCCATTGGATTGTCTCCGCCGGATACTTTTGGATAAGTTTTCTTAGGTTTATTAAGATCGTTTCCGCCTCTAGTAACATCTGCTACAGTTGAATACTTTTCATCTGGTTCGTTAGCATAAGTTCCTTCGTCAGTATCTTCGCCGCCTATTAGTTCTGCTCCACCTATTACTGGTGCCGCTCCACCTAATGCTCCGCCGATAGCTGAACCAACTGCTCCACCTACTCCTGGTGCAATCATATTACCTAATGCCGCTCCGCCTGCTGAACCAAGTGCCGCTCCTGTTGGTGCTAATGTGCTACCTAGTGCTCCACCTGCTAATTTACCCATTACGCCTGCTTTAAGGTCCATGTCTCCTGGTACATCATCTTTACCTGGAATTTTTGGGTCGTCCATTGCCGCCATATGCTTTTCCATATCCATTCTTGGACTTAGTGGCATATCACTTACTGGCTCTGGTCTCATGCCTGCGTTACGCATCATTGACATTAATTGTCCAACTTGTCCAGCATCATCTGCTGTCATTGAAATATTCATTGATGCTGATTCTGTAACAAATTTTGGTTTCGGTGTTTCGATCGAATCCATCTTTGAAATCATATCTTTCATATTCATAATTGTTTCTCCTAGCTTCCTATTGGCGATTTATTATTTTGTTTGTCGCTGATGTCTTTAGTGTCGCCAGGTTTAACATCTGCAATTGGATCGTTATCTTTCTCTTTACGAGTATCTTCTAACTCTTTAAGTAAGTCCATAACCCTGTTTGTACCAACTTTATCTTGAGCTTTTGGATCTGCTTGTTCCATCTCTAAAGTATCTAGTTTTGAAACATATGTATCTTCGTCTTTTATTTCTTGGTACAGTTCAGCTGGTTCGTTCATATTGCGAACTACTATCATATCTCTATCACATGCACACATTTGTGATATGTATTCATGCAATACCTGGGGGGTAGTTGGATAGTTTACAGCTACTTCATAGTATGTAACTTCACAGTTTTCTTTTGTTGGAAAATCCAACGGACGCTCTTGAATAGGCGTCTTTTTACCGTTACTCATAGACTTTACACTAAACTTTTGCATAGCACCTTCTAGTGTATCTGCAAAGTTTTCGGGTAAATCACCACAAATACCAATATTAAATTCGTATACTTTTTTAGCTTCTGCTAGATATTTTTCAAACATATTATCGTCCTTATAAATTATTTATCCATATTCTTGAGTTTTTCTAACAAGCTATTGCGATCTGTGACTATATAGCCTTCACCTTGTACTAAACTTTCACCATCCGCTCGCCCGTCTTTATCCATTTTTTCTTTTTTAAGTTGCAAATCAATCATTTTAAGTTTCTTATCCATCTTCGCAACTTTGGCGTCAAGGCCCGTTTTAAGCATTCCTCCAGCCACTTCAAAAACTCTACTAGCATATCTACTCTCCACATTCATACCTAAATCCATTAAATCGTCATATGCAGTTAGGGCTTTAGTTGCAATGTCGTTAAGTTCTGAATCAGCTTTGTCTCCTAAGCCTTTTACTGCTGGTAATGCTGTAGCAATTTTATCGAACTCTGATATATCACGTAATGTATCATTTTGTAAAGCAACTGCCTTAGATTTTTCCTTAGCATTATCCATGTCATCCTGAATAATTTCTTTTGACTCTGGTAATTCTAATAATTCTTCAAGTTTTTTAGTCATAATCCGATTCCGTTATATACTACTATTTAGTGATCGTACACTTTATATCTGTTAGGATCGATATAAACTGGCTTACAATATGCAGTTACCCGGTCTTCTGGTGATATTAAGTACTTTGAACCGTAGTTACCGTACTGTTTTGGTATACGTCTTGCATAATACTGACAGACATCTATACTCCTAAAATACATAGGATTTGGTTGTTCCTTCCGAAACTCTCCCGTTCCGAATACTACTACTAACATAAATGCATGAATCAATGGCCCTCATCCTTTTCTACTTCCTTGGTGGAATATATCTTTTTCAGTTACTACTCTAAAAAAGATACCCTTTTGCTTACACCATGCTCTTGCGGCTTCCCACTTAGCCATATTTAAAACAGCATGTCCTTTATTATGTTTTGACTTGCCTGCACTTTCTAATGTTGTTTGGTTATTAGGTTTTATCTCTATGACTTCTACTCTATTTCTGCCTTTGCCGTCAACAAATTGTATAAAGAAGTCTGGAACGTAAATTGTAAACTTTCCTGTAAAAGGATTTTTATATGGAATCTTAACTGCTTCACTTGCCCACTTCTTAATACTAGGGCTATCGTCACAAAACTTCATAAATGCAAATTCCCAACTACTTCTATATGTTGGTGTTGCTCTACCTATGTATTTATCGGGGTGCTTTAGATTGTACTTGCCTTGTGCAAAACGAGCCATAGTACTAGTCCATTATATTTCTTGATTCTAATGGTGTCTTTGTAGGTGCTACTTTAAATCCTAATGTACTAATTTTTTGTCTATTAAAGTTTATAATTTGTGCTACTGTAAAACTAAGTTGTATTTTATCAAACTGTACTAATGTATCAAGTAATTCAAAAACTTTTACACCATCAATTTTTGCTTGTTGCATAAGAACAGCACCAACTGATTGTGCCGCTGATTTTGCAAATCCTTTTGATTCAAAAAAGCCAACTACTGCATCTACTTCATTACTTGGAAATGCTAACGAAGAAGTATAATATGTATTAAAAAATCTTTTAGTTACGTCATCATTACTATCATCACGTCTAGGTAAATTTGATGCTGATGATGGAATTGTCATTTTGTATTGCTCCGTTTATTAAGTTACTATTGGCGGTTCTGAATTATCACTGCTATTAGATGATGTTGCTTGTTGTGCGCCAAAAGCCGCAAGTCCGGCAACAGCTACAGTAGTAAGTAGTCCTCCACCACCGCCTCCACCTTTTGGAAAAGCTGTATTTGCTACACCACTTACATCTATACCGGTTGTTTGTCCTATAGCATCTTTAAGTACACCAAAGCCTTCTTGTCTAAGTCCGCCGCTACCTAATGCACCAGCATTTTTAATTAAGTTTCCAGCTTTTAAAACAGTTCCAAATCCAACATTACCACCTGAAATATCATCTAGTACTCCGGCGCCTCCTGTTATTAACTGTCCTAAACTTGCTACTCCTCCACCTGCTAGTGAATTTGGACTTGGTGTATTGTCGTATGCTCCTACTCCAAATCCTTTCGGTGCTGATCCTTCTGATACTGGACCTCTACTATAAAATACACTTTCGTATTCAAGTGTCATACTATTTGTTACAGGATCACTTACACTCTGATCCATAGTATCGTGTGCCCATGAGCTAATGATTGGGTTTACTAATACAAATGCTGTGTAACGTTTTCTAGACATTTGATAGATTACTATGTTATTAAAAAATGGTGCAAAACTATCGTTATCAAAACCATATCGGTGTTGCTTGTTCCCATATGCGTTTCCTCTGTTGAATTCGTTTGGAACACCAAATTGTTTAATTGATGTATCTGGATTACCAGCTGGATTTACTTTTGAATAATTACCATCTCTAAAATAATATCTATAGTATGCTTCCCATAATGCAGTTGTAACACCAAAGTTATCATCATGGAACTGTACATTTACAGGATTATAATCAATCCTTTTTTGTATTGCACGTTTCCTATTATACTGATGTTTTACATCTGTTTGTACTGTATACTTAGGTAAGTCTACTGCTTTAACAAGCATATTAATTTCGTTTTGATGTTTTTCTCTTAGTTGAGGAATAACTGCTAACGCTTGTGGATTAATATTAAAACTAACATGATAAAGGAATTTTACTTTTGGTGCTAACCTAAAGGCATCGTTAACATACAATCTCGAAGCGTGTGCAAAATCAGCAAGATTACCCTTAGGATTCAATGCTCCCGAAACTAAGTTATCCATAAAACCTTTTAAAAAGTCAGCCATAAAAATGTACTCCTATACTAATATTTATCAATCTAAATTAAGTGGGTATATAATTCAGTCATAAAAAAAGGGACATAAATGCCCCTTTTTTCTCTATGTTTAAAAATATTATGTAGCGCCGCCGCCAGTAATAGCTGTATTAACTGTTCTACCTACTGCTGTTCCTAGTCCTGTACCTTGTGGAGTTTGGATAGCGTTATCGTAACGTATTGCAAGTGCGATAGACACAACATCTGATGTAGCATAAGCTAACTGGTTGTAGTTCGCACTCTCAAGATAACAACCATATAGCTCAAACGTTTCTAGTACTGATGCTGTATTAGCACCGTTACCACCATCTAGTATTTCAATTCTAGTAACAAACTTGTAGTCTGCACCACTTGCCGCACTTGACTGCTCGAAGAAATCGAACTGTTTCTGAAGTTGTTCACCAACAAGTTTTTGTACATTGTTGCTAACATCTTCACGTAAGTTAAGCGTAATTGGTTCCCAAGTATGTTTTCCTGCAAGGAATACTTTTGAGTTGTAAATATCTACAGTCATTTGCTCGAAACTAATGTTTGGTCTTGTAACATCAATTACTTGCTTTGTTAATTCTGTAGTTGGTGAACTTGCACCAAAGTTTTCTAGCGATACCCTAAAACGGTATTGCAGTTTAGGCATTAACAATCCTTGGTTAGACGCACTCGCGTTACTATCCAATGGTACTGTTAACTTTGAGAGTGTTGAAATTGCCATTATGTGCTCCTATTAATATTATTTATCCGTTTACAGTCCGCTAATTTCACCAGTATTTTTAAGTCTTAGTGGAATGTAAATAAATTCTACTGCCTTAACTGGTTCTATTGCTATATCTACGTAAAGTTCATTTCTATCTATTCTTGATGGTGTGTTGTTACTTTCATCACACACTACTAAGAAGTCGTACAATGCTCTTTGCGACACTAGTTCTAACATTAAGCTATCTACTTGTGCTTTGATTTCATCACGTGTAATCTTATCGTTTGGCTCAAAGATATAAGGCTTAGCAAGTTTATTAAGTTGTGATCTTAAGAAAATTACTAATCTTGCAACGTTAATTCTATCTAAAGAACTAGCATTTTTAGCTCTAGTTTTCTGTCCAAAGTTAACTAACCCTGCTCCTGTTAAGAACGTAATTGGGTTAATATTTTGTGCATATAGTGTATCACGCTGTCCTTCATTTAATGCAATTGACTTAAATTCGCCTTCTGCATCAATAAATCCAGCGGCACTTGCGTTTGTAATACCACCACGTCTTGTACCTGCTGGTGCAAACCATGGAAACGATACTTGATCGCTTAGTGCTAGTGTTCTTAGAATACCATGACTTGGAGGAACAATAACATTATTACCTGCATTATCACTTGTAAACAAGCTCGGGTAGAACATACCTAAGTACTCATCTCTAGTAACTGCTCCGTCATCGTTATCTTCAACTGCTAATGCTGTGTTTGATCCCCAGTTTAACAATGAAGTTCCGTCACTTTGTAATCTAAATGGACTGTCACCTACGATAAATGCTGTTAAGCCTCTATCATTATTAAGTGCAACCATTTCACCAATTAGTTCTGGATAACTTGGACAAGCCATTACGTTGAATAGTCTTGATTCGTCATCTCTAATTTCTTGGTTACTATTAACTAGTGATTGTAGTGCAGTAACAATAACTTTACGCTGTGCTTTGCGTCCGAATGTTCCTGAACCATCTGGTTGGTTAGCTGAAACTGTTACCCATCTATGTGGATAATAAGTAGCTTGGCTTTCGCTCATTCTAACGTTATTATCAGTTAGTGTAACATAGTTACGATTAAACTGTTTTACATTAAATCCACTTCTACGTAAGTTCCATAGCAACATACCTTTTGGATATAGTGCAGGATCTGGTGCATCAGTGTCTAAGAAGTCACTAACTAACAGTTCTGGAATAGTTCCGCTTGGTGCCGCTGTAGCTGTACCACCACTTGTACCAAAACGTGCATCTGCAAACAGAATTCCGTCTTCAGTAGTTTGATCAGTTGAGTCAACTAATATCCACTTAGTTAGATCTGCATTGTATTTGTAAATCTGTGGATAGTTTTCTAAGTTTGCAGTAGATACCCAAATATCACCTGTTACTAGTGGTGTAGTATCTGACTGTTCTGTAGGCTCAGTAGCTGAAACAATCGGTCCTGCTGGATCAGCTGTGCTATAAACTCCTGCATAACCTTTCCATGTAGTACCGTTGTGTACCATAATGTCAACTTCGTCAACAATTGAACTGTACCAATGTCTCTTATCATCAGTTAATGATGTTGGAGCATTTGGACACGCTGAGTAAGTCATAATTTTCCAGTTTGAAGCTGTAAATGTATGTGACTCCCCTGTAGGTTTTGTATACAAGTTAGCTGTTCCTGCTTTAGTTGAATAATTGTAAGCCGCAAAACCAATTAGTGTAAACAAATTGTCAGTGTCTGTAATTTTAATTTCGCCACCGTCATTATGTTCAATTACTACTCTGTTACTTGCATCTACACTTGCAACAATATTTGTAAAGCCGTGTGCATTAATTGCATCTGCAATTAAGTCTGCATCGCTTGTTGCACCTGTTGCTGTCATTGCTAAAGCTACAGTACTGTCTTGTGCAAGTTGTCCTACTAAACTTTCACTAAGTGAAAAGTTAAATGTGCCTGCACTTAAAGTTGATGCTGTAACTGCACTTGATGTAATCTTAGTAGATCCTGAAGCATTTCTGTTCTTAATACAAAAATCAAGTTCTTCATTCTCTGCTCTAGTTACGTGTGCTTGAACGTAAGTTGCTCCAACTGCAAGATCAATTCCACCTTTTGTTTTAGATAGATTGAAAAGTGCCGCTTCGTTTGTTGTATAAACTGGAGCCGGTGTATCAACCCATAATCTAGTAGTTGAGTTGTACTGCTTAACCTTCATGTTAACACCTAAGTTAGGATCTGTAGTTTTGAACCAAACACTTCCTGATGGTCTTGATTGTGTATCAGCAGTTTTAAATGCTGGTACTTGTGTATGTGGTGCAATAGTAAGTCTTGGTGAATAGTAAGTACCTGCTGTTAGACCTAAGTCTGCTAGTAATGTACCTGATCCGCCAGCCGCTAGTAAAATTGCGCCATCAACATCAGTTGAACCGTCAGTTGTATTTGAACCGTCACCAAATAAGTTAAGTTTACCGTCTACTACTTTTGCAGATACACCAGTAATGCCAGCGGCAGTAATTGCTGTAACCATTTGAGCTACAGTAGTGTCTGATCCACCTAACGAAACAGTTGTTCCGTTAATAACAATACTTTGGCTACTTGTTAATGTTGGATTAGCTACTGTACCAGTAACAGTTGGCCAACTTTTAACCCAGTTTGCAGAACCTACTTTAACCCAAGCGCCATCTGTATTTTTATAATAAACTCTATTTGTAGTAGTTGTAGTAACAACAGCATAATCACCAACAGCTCCTACTGATCCTTTTGGATCACCAGTTGCTTGACCGCCTACTAAGTTAGTTGCTGAAGTTATTACAGTAGGTACTTTGTTAGTAAAGGTCTGTCCGCCTGTTGCTGTTGCTGGATTGCCGTTCCATTCAAAAATTCCGTATCTTGTAAGAGCTGTATCAAACCAGTTTGTGCCGTTTGCCGGAGCCGCAGTCGGCGCCGTTGCACTTGGTGATAATTCATTAAGATCAATATCTGCTCTAACAATATAAGCACTATTGCTCACACCTAAGTATGAGTAAGCCGCTTGTAATCCATATTCGTTAAGTTCGCTTCCGTTAACTGGATTTTTATTTGTATCCACTTGGAAGATTGGATCACCAAAAGTATCTGATAAGTCTCTTTGACTTGTAATTAGATATGGTGTTCCTGCCGTTGCTTTAGTTGTTCCTAATGCTGTGCCTGTTCCTGCCGCATTTGTTTTGTCCTGTGCGGACACAACGAACAACATAGGTGTTGTACCTGGTTCTGCTGGGGTATAGAAGCTCTCGTCTATTACGCTAACTTGTATCCCTGGTGATACTAATGCCATTTAAGTTCTCCTGTATTTGTAATAACTGTTACTTGTATTTATACATCTATGACAAAAATGTATATGATAATGCCTTGAAAAAGGTGGTAAAAAGGTACGCTAAATACTATATGCGTCCGTTATGCCAGTATTGTAAACTAAAGCCTGCCGCCATTAACTATAAAAAAGGCGGAACGGTATATTACCGTAAACAATGCGAGTCATGTTTGCATAATGGTAAAGGTCACGGAATACCTAATTGGTATAAATCTGGTTATCGACAAAAAGATAATTGTGAAAAATGTGGATATAAAAGTTCTCATGTAGAACAATTTAATGTTTATCATATTGACGGTGATCTAAATAATACAAGACCTAGTAACTTAAAAACTATATGTGCAAACTGTCAACGTATTATACAGAAGAAAGGCGTAGTGTGGAAGCAAGGCGACCTTGTACCTGACTTTTAAGATCTTCGAGTGTACCTTCATTATAAATGTTAAAGTCAAAAGCAATTTTAGCCCAACGCCATTCACTCGGATGTGCTTCTGTTGGTTCAATACCTAAATCTTGATATTGTCTAAACCACATAGGATCAGGTCCTCTTTTTACGCACCAAACTTTACCACCTAAAGATTTAATTTGATCTGCTTCATTTTCAAAACGTACATCAGGAATAACAAAGTTTGTATCAGGATTATTAATTATTTTTTGTTTAATTAAACTAACCCATATACCATCAAAGAATCCTTGACGCATACAGTCAGTACCAAATAGTTGTAACACTAGTCTAGGGGAAACATCTTTGCCTAGTTCTTTTGACCAAAAATCATCTGGCTGTTCACGCCAGTATCTACTCTCTGGCGTTTCACCTTCAAGCATTTCACGGTCCCAATCAAAGATTGTAGCAACACCGTCTTTTAATTTATCTGCAAATGATATTTTTTCAAATTGATGATTTTCAACAAGAACATCAGCAACAGTTCCTTTACCACTACCAATTAGTCCACAGATTCCGATTAGCATTTGATTCCTTATCATACATTTGTAATATTACAAGTATATAATAAATTTATCAGCTTGTCAAGTGTTTTTTAGCCAATTGTGAAACTATAGCCCATTCCGCCACTAACTTGTAGTGAAACGTCTGATTCTAGTTTCTCCATTTCAGCTTGTGCTTCAGCTTTTAGTGCATCACCGTTAAGAGTTGATCCACCTTGTGGTCCAGCAATAGTAGCAAATTTACTTCTTGCTTCTCCTAGCATATACTTACACTTTGCAAGTGTATAATCTTTAATCCACTGATGTGCTAGGTAGTCGTTTAATATTTCAAAGTCAGGGCGATAATTATAGCAGTATAATAGTATCTCTTCTTCTGCTCTTGGACGCTGTAATAATGTTAATTTTTTAGTAGAAGTATTCCATTTAAACTCAATAAACGATCCAAACATACGACCAACTAATTCTTGATATCCTGCAAACGCATTATACGTTGATAACCCGCCCATATTAGAACTTGCTAACAAATATGTATTTGTGTATGCCATATTAAAAGGTTCAAACAATGTTCCGCCATCTCCGCCACCTGTTCTTGATCCAATTGATCGTCTAAATAACTTTCTTACTTCAACAACTTCATTAGGTAATGTGTAATCATTTTGGTCGATTACAGTAGGCAGGAACATGTATGATTCTTCAACTGAATTATCACTCTTTTGTCTAAATTTTGCAAAAGCACTATTTAAGGCTATCTCATAATGATCGGGGTCAAGTTCAACATCGATCATGCCTCCGCCTAGCATAGCTTCGACATATTTGTAAACTTCTTGCTTTTTAGTTTGTATAGTTGCCATTCACGTTTCCTCGCTATAGTATTTATGCGAACGATAAATACTACTGTTATGCCTAGACTCAGTTTATATAGGCCCGAACGGGGCAAAGATTATGCATTTTTGGATAGACAAATCCAAGAAATGTTCACCATTGGTGGTACCGATATATTTGTACACAAATACTTAGGACCTAAAAATCCTACTGAAGCTGACGGAACAGCTGATCAACCACATTATACAAGTGGTGTACAAGAAACTAATATTCAAGATATGCTATTCTTAGAAAATAGAGATCGCAAATATGATCCTAATGTATACACTATGCGTGGCATTTATAATGTTAGTGATGTTGACTTTGACATGAGTCAATTTGGATTATTTTTACAAAATGATATTGTGTTTATGACAATACCTATTAATTATAGTGTAAAAACATTAGGTCGTAAAATAATGTCAGGAGATGTTATAGAACTTCCCCATTTAAAAGACGAACATGCACTTAATGATTTTGATGTAGCGTTAAAGCGTTTTTATGTGGTAGAAGATGTAAACAGAGCTAGTGAAGGATTTACACAAACTTGGTATCCGCATTTATATCGTGTAAAAATGAAACAAATTGTTGATAGTCAAGAGTTTAAAAGTATACTTGATTTACCAACTGAAGAAGGTAGTTCAAAAACACTACGTGATGTTCTTAGTACATATGAAAAAGAAATGCAAATTAATAATGCTGTAGTTTCACAAGCTGAAGCAGATGCGGCAAAATCTGGATATGATACTTCGAATTTATATACATTACAAGTTGATTCAAATGGTGAACCTGAACTAGTAACTACAGATATAACTACACTAGATGCAAGTACGCAAGGAGAATTAGCTGATAGAGTAAATCAAACTCCTGAACGCTCGGGTTATGACGGATATCTAGTTGGAGATGATATTGCTCCAAACGGAGAAGCATTTGGTAGTGGTATTAGTTTTCCTACTACACAAGTAAAAGGAGATTATTTCTTAAGAGTAGATATGTTCCCTAACAGATTATTTAGATATGATGGAGCAAGATGGGTTAAAATGCAAGATGCAGTCAGAACAACACTAACAAATACAGATACAAGAAAAACTCAAAAAACAGGGTTTGTTAATAATACAAATACAGCCGCAATTGGTGGTACAACTACTACTGAAAGGCAGAGTTTGTCTAAAGCACTTAAACCTAAGGCAGATAATTAATGCAACATTTTTACGACGGGCAAATAAGAAGATATATCACACAGATGATAAGAATGTTAAGTAACTTTTCTTATAAGGATGGCGACGGTAAACTTATAAAAGTTCCAGTTATGTATGGAGACATTACACGCCAAGTTGGACATATTTTACGTGATAATTCTGAAAACAAAATACCTAGTGCTCCGCGTATAGGTGTGTATGTTTCTGGTTTAGAATTAGATCGAGGTAGAACTGCTGATCCTACATTTGTTAGTAAAGTACATATTAGAGAAAGAACATATGATGATGCTAATAAAGAATACTTAAACACTCAAGGTAAAAATTATACTGTTGAGCGTTTAATGCCTACACCATACACATTAACAGTAAATGCTGACATTTGGTCAACTAATACTGACCAAAAATTACAAATTATGGAACAGATTTTAATGCTGTTCAACCCAAGTCTAGAACTACAAACTACTGACAACTATATTGATTGGTCAAGTTTAACAACTGTAGAATTATCAAGTGTAAATTTTAGCTCACGTGCTATTCCAATTGGAACTGAATCAGATATTGATGTTGCACAGTTAGGGTTTACAACACCTATATTCATTAGTCCTCCTGCAAAAGTTAAAAAGTTAGGAGTAATAACAAGTGTAGTAATGAGTATATGGGATGAAACAACAGGTAACGTTGACCTTCAGAGTACATTCCCTGAATTAACAGCCTATCAAGATGACGAAGATAATGCTCCTAAACGAAGTGCTGACACAAAATCAACTGTAAGAGTGCAAAAATCTACTACGTCAATAATGACTTACAAAGACTATGACTTATCTGTACTTAATAACATAGCACAAATTATTAGTAAAGGCGTAACTGGTGCTAAAAGATGGGAAGATGTATTCGAAGCTATGCCAGGAAGTTATCAAGCTGGCATAACACAAATACAATTACAACGTGAACTGTTAGTAGGAGAAACAGTAGCCTCGGGTAGTGTAAACGGAACAGTTACTATTAATCCTTTAGACGAAACACAATTAACTATTAATTGGGATGAAGACACTTTCCCAACAAATACAACACTACCTACTCCATCAGGAAGAGGAAATCCTGGATCAGTTGACTTTATAATCGATCCTGGTAAGTTTAATCCTGCAACAGCAAAAACAGCTGGATTAAGGCTATTACTATTAGGCGCAATTAACACTAGTTCAAGTGTAGGTGCCGCAGGTTATGATGGTCCAGATGCATGGAAAAATGCAGATAATACAGATTTTGTAGCAGGCGAAAATGACATTGTAGAATGGGACGGAACTAAATGGCATGTTGTGTTTGATGCAAGTGCAAATACGAAACCAGCAACAATTACATACGTCACTAATCTAAATACAGGTGTGCAATATAAATGGAACGGTACAGAGTGGCTACTTAGCTTCGAAGGCGAATACCGAAAAGGCACCTGGCGTATAGTATTCTAGCATAATTATTAGTATGAACGATAATATTATATGCAGTGGTGCTCTCTTCTATGCTCTTTCTTCTAAGAGATTTTTAATGCTACATAGAACACAAAGCAAACAGAAGAATGTTTGGGGATTAGTAGGCGGAACAAACGGCCAAAATGAATCACCTTGGCCTGCATTGCAAAGAGAAATTAAAGAAGAAGTAGGAGAAACTCCTAAAATAATTAAAACTATTCCGTTAGAAACATTTGTTAGTTCAGATAGTAAGTTTCATTTCCATACATATTTGTGTGTAATTAAAGAAGATTTTATTCCAAAACTTAATGATGAACATGACGGATATGCTTGGGTAAGTTTTGGCAAATGGCCCAAACCCTTACATATGGGATTACGCAATACTTTACAAAATAAAACTAATCAAACTAAGTTACAAACTGTATTTGAACTAATACAACTATTAGAACAGTAGGAGATAAACTTTGAAACATATAAACTCAATTACTATAGTTGGTGGCGGGTCTGCGGCATGGCTTACTGCCGCTTATATTCGATATAATATGTGGGATATCCCCCTAACAATAATTGATAAAGAGGTAGGAACACCTATTGGAGTAGGTGAAGCAACTGTATTGACCTTTCCTTCTTTTCTTAGAGATTGTGGATTATCTGTAAATGACTGGTTTAAAGAAATAGATGGAACATACAAATCCGGAATTAATTTTCCTGGTTGGAGGAAACCTGGTAATACTGTATGGCATCCTTTTTATCTTAATAGATCATATATTGACCAAGCAATGACCCAATACGATGTTTGGGCAGATCTTGGTAAACGTGATACTTTTCAAGAGTTAGCATTACCGTGTTATAAAACAAACATAGACAATAAAGTTGATATTCACCATGCATACACAACGTTAGCTTACCATATTGATTGTGGTAAAATGGTAAAGCGTTTGCAAGAATTGTGTCATAAAGATATGTCAATTATTAAAAGCGAAGTAGTTAAAGTTGTAAAAGATAACGAAGGATACATAACAGAACTTGAATTAGCTAATGGGCAGACACACAAAGGGGACTTCTTTATTGACTGTACAGGCTTTGGTTCAATACTAAAAAAGCCGGATAGAGTTGAGCTGTTAGGCGAAGGTAGATTATTTACTAATACTGCTGTTGCAGGACATGTAGAGTACGAAGATATTGAAAAAGAACGTACACCGTATGTAAATTGTCCTGCTGTAGATCATGGTTGGATTTGGAAAATTCCAACACAATCACGTATAGGTAGCGGAATGGTTTTTAATAGAGATATTACTGACGTTGATACTGCTAAACAATACTTTAGTGATCATTGGAATGGTAGAATTAAACCAGAAAATATGAAAGTTATTGATTGGAATCCTTATTATAGTAAAAACTTTTGGGAAAAGAATGTTGTGTCTATTGGTTTAAGCGGTGGATTTATCGAGCCTTTAGAAAGTACTGGATTAGCAAGTATGACTACTGGGGTTACAGAACTTGCAAAAATGATTCCACAACAATGGTACGATGATAAACGAATTTCTACTTATAACAATTACATGATCGATTGGTACAATGATGCTGTTGACTTTATCAACAGCCATTATGCTGATACTGAGTGGGATACACCTTTTTGGAATTTTGTAAAAGAAACCCATGTAAAATCAGACAAGCATTTGTTTTATGAGCAATGGTTAAAAGATCCTAAAAGAAGTTTCTATTCAAGGGTAGATTCAGTGACACTATTTCACCCACCAAACTGGCAACTTTGGTTAATACAAATGGGATATCCAACACACTCTGATTTATCAAGAATACCAAAGTTAGATTTAGAAGCTCAACAACAAGAATTTAATAAACAAGAACACATAAGACATATAGTTAGTATGTCGCATAGTGATGCAATCGAAACTACTAATTTAGGTGTTGATTGGTATTCTAAGTTTATGAGCAGAACTGATAGAGATACATTGATATGAAGATAGTTATTGTAGGAGGCGGAACTGCCGGATGGCTAGCCGCATTAATGATATCTAAAGTTAAACCAGAGCACGATATTACATGCATTGAAAGTAGCAAAATAGGTATTATTGGTGCTGGAGAAGGATCTACAGGATCACTAACAGACATTATTCAAAACGAAACATTCGACTTTGGATGTGTAGAGCAAGACTTTATTAAAGAATGCGATGCTACACTTAAATTAGGTATAAAACATATTGGATGGGGACCTAATAAAGATAATTTCTACTATGGTCCAATTGACGGATCTCCTACTAGTAACGATCCTGCTGACATTGCTTTTCAGTTTGCATTAGGACATGTTGGTCAGCAAGATTTACACGTTGCTACTGAATTAGGATACAAGATTGAACATGAAAAAAATAGTTTTCAGGAAGTTAAAGGCAATCATGCATATCATTTTGATGCACATAAAGTAGGACAGTATTTTAAAAAACTATGCTCAGATGTTACACATATTGATAGCGAAGTAACAAAAGTAAATCTTCATAGTGAAACAGGTTATATTACTAGTGTGCTATTAAGTAATTCTCAAGAAATAGAAGGCGATTTGTTTATTGATGCCAGTGGATTTGCACAAGTATTAATGAAGCCATTAGGTGCAAAGTGGAAAAGTTATAAAGATCACTTGCCTGTTAATAGTGCTTTACCTTTTTTACTTCAATATGAAGAAGATGAATCCATTCAACCTGTAACTACAGCTTGGGCACAAAATAACGGATGGTGTTGGCAAATACCAACACTACATAGAAGAGGTTGCGGTTATGTGTTTAGTGACGAATTTGTTACAGCTGATCAAGCCCATGCAGAACTTGAACAAACTATTGGGCGTAAAGTTGATCCAATTAGACATATTAAATTTGAAAGTGGTAGGCAACAAGAGTTATGGATTAAAAATTGTGTATCTGTAGGATTGTGTGCGGCGTTTGCTGAACCGTTAGAAGCAACTAGTATTCATACAACTATTATGCAATTAAAACAGTTGACATTCCAATGTATCGAAAGTACAATAGAACATACATGTAATAAGTCTAAAATATTTAACTACAACGCTATGCAAGGTAATATGTATGATTCTTTAAAAGAGTTTTTGGTTGCACATTATACTTGTGGAAGAAAGGATACAGAGTTTTGGAAAAATGTTAGCATTGGATCAGACTTTGTAAACACTATCCATGAACTATGTAAGATTCGAGTTCCTAATTTTACTATGTTTCCCGGAGGAGAAGGATACGCTGGTTGGCCGTTATGGAGTTATGTGTTAGCAGGTACAGGAGCATTGACTCCCGAAGTAGCAAGAAAAGAATTAAAGATGAATAATAACGAACACCTAGCAAAGTCGTGTTATACTAACTTTTTAGGAATGCACGAAATGTATACACAAGAATTAAAAACAAATACAGAAGTGATTAGGAATATGCAATGATTAAGGTATACGGTGACATAATGTTAGATCGATGGATATACGGAGTTTCTGATCGTATAAGTCCTGAAGCACCTGTACCAATATTAAGAGAAGTTAACCAAAACTTTAGTATCGGAGGTGCTGGTAATTTGGCTCTTAATATTCAATCTATAAACGGTGAAGTTGCACTATATGGTAGCATTGGAAGGGATAAAGAAGGTTATAAACTTATTGAAATGATAGGTAAAACAAAACTAAATTCTTGTATTGCAAATGATCATATAATGACAACAACAAAAACAAGATTAGTTGGGCAAAACGGTCAACATATCATGCGTTGGGATCGAGAAGACTTTTATCTAGGAACTAATGCACAAGAAAGACTTATAAGTGATGTTATTATTAATAATATTGTATGCATAAGTGATTATAACAAAGGAACAGTAACAGCTGATACTATTAAACAACTTGTAAAACGACAATGTAAAGTATTAGTAGATCCGAAACAATCTCCTGAAACATATAAAGATGTGTTTTTAGTAAAGCCAAATATGAAGGAATATACAGAATGGTTTGGAGATTTTGACTACGATAAAGCACGAAAAAAATTAAAACAGTTTGGCTGGACTTGGTTAGTAGTAACTGACGGTGCAAACGGAATTCATGTAATTAATGCAAAAGAAAATTGGCATATTAAAGAACCTGTAAGAGAAGTTGCAGACGTAACCGGTGCAGGTGATACCGTACTTGCTATCATTGCTTCTAGTATTGAAAAAGGTATGAGTGTAATCGAAGCGTGTAAACTTGCATGTTTCGGAGCCGCACGTATTGTTGAACAAAGAGGTGTTGCAGTAATTACAAATGCTGATCTTGATAGAGGAATAGTATTCACTAATGGAGTGTTTGATATACTACATATTGGCCATTTAAAGCTACTTAGATACGCTAAAACGCTTGGAAACAGACTAATAGTGGGTATTAACAGCGATTCAAGTGTAAAGCGTATAAAAGGTGATTTAAGACCCATTAACGATCAACACACCCGCAAGGAAAGCCTCTTAGAGCTTGGTTTTGTAGATGAAGTTATTGTGTTTGAAGAAGAGACACCTTTGGAAACAATCACCGAATTAGAGCCAGATATTATAGTAAAAGGAGGAGACTATATACCTGATACAGTAGTAGGAAATCATCTTGCTAAAGTGGTTATTTTTCCTACAGTTGAAGGACATAGTACATCTAATACAATCGAAAAAATGGAGAAATAATGAGAATATTAGTTACAGGGTATAAAGGATTTATTGGACAACACATGTCAAATTATTTCTTACACAAAGATCATACAGTAGAAGGTTTTGAGTATGTAGAAAGTGTAGTGCCTGACGTAAAAGAATATGATTGGGTTATACATTGTGGTGCTATTTCAGATACTACTGAAAAAGATATTGACAAAGTATGGAAGCATAATTTAGAATTTACACAAAGGCTTTTGCAAGTTTGTGATCATTTTGGAACAAACATACAGTATGCAAGTTCAGCTTCGGTGTACGGTCCACTAAAAGAATTTAACGAAACATCACCATGTCTTCCGCAAAGTCCTTATGCTTGGAGTAAGTATCTTTTTGATAGAACAATACAAGAAGTAGGTGCTGATAATTTTAATTGCATTGTACAAGGGTTTAGATATTTTAATGTTTACGGTCCTGGAGAAGGTCACAAAGGTGATATGCAAAGTTTAGTAAGTAAATTTACTGAACAAGCTGTACATAAAAAAGTTATTAAATTATTTGAAGGAAGTGATAAGTTCTTTAGAGATTGTGTAAGTGTATATGATGTTGTAGCCACACAAGATGCTATGATGAAAGTTGATCAAAGCGGAATTTGGAATCTTGGTACAGGTAAAGCAATTAGTGTAGAAGAAGTTGCTAAACTTATTGCTAAAAAATATAATGCAGAAATTGAGTATATTCCAATGCCTGATCACCTTAAAGGACAATACCAAGAATATACTTGTGCAGATAATGCAAAGCTACATAATACTATACCAATTAGAAACTGGATGACAATAGAGGAATACTTTAATGGACAAGATACCAACTAGACTAGAAGGAAAAGTAGAAAAGGGTTGGGGATTTGAGCTAATCTGGGCAACTAATGACAAATACTGTGGGAAAATTATGGTATTTGACAAAGTTGGTGCTAAGTTCAGTATGCACTTCCATAAAGAAAAAGACGAGTCATGGTTTGTTAATAACGGAAGATTTTTGCTACGTTGGATTAATACTGAAACAGCTGAGCTAATAGAACAAGAACTTAAAGAAGGCGATACTTGGCGTAATCCTCCCCTACAGCCACACCAATTAATTTGCTTAGAACCTAATAGTAGTATAACAGAAGTTAGTACTGCGGATTCAGTTGAAGATAATTACAGAATTGGCAAAGGTGACAGTCAAGCTGTTAAGCCTGAGCCTCTCCCCACTTAATAATAATATTTGAAGTTACAGCGTTGCCAGTCGTTTTATAAACGTTAATAGCTAACACGTCTGGTCCATTCGGGAATGTACCTCTACCACCTAGTGTAGTATTTGTTAACTCTTTCAACTGGTTTAAATCAAGCACCGCTTGTTCACCTGGCACAGCAATGAATGAAAAGACTGTTTCACCTGGCTGTGCATATGGAGGTTGACTAAATGTAAAGTTAAACACATCTCCTGGACTAACTGTACCTGAAGCTGAGTTATTAAAGAACACTTTATAATATTCAATACCTGAACCACCTTGATCACCAAATTGGAACGGTCCTTCAACATATGATATAGCTGTGTTAGCTGGAAAATTAATATCACCTTGGTTAGTTGGGCTACCGCCTGAGTCACCTAAGTCTGTACCTGATTTAGCTCCTGAACCGTCAAACACACTCTTTGTAAAGAATACAAAGTTACTGTTAGTTGTATTTCCACCTTTAACAAATGTAATGTTTTGTCCTGAGTTTAAGTTCTGTGTAGCACTTGTACTAAATCTAACAAAGTAATAGCTACCGTAATCTGTAACCTGCGTTAGAGTTGTACCACCTGGAAAGTGACTGTCGGAAATTTCATCACCAACTTGTATATTTGCTGTTTCAAAACTTGTCGCATTAAAGTAACCATAATTTCTACGTCCTGTGCTATACTGTAATTGTGCAGTAGTTGATGCTTGTGCCATAACTGCCGCTGTAGTATATGTCGCTGTATCACCTGAGTTCCAACTAACAGAACCACCTGAAGCAATCTGTGCAAAACTTGGCTGTCCACCTTGTGCTAGTCCTGACAATCCTGACCAACCAATGTCTGCTGGGTTAACCGGATAGTTTTGTGGATTAAGCACACCTTCAACAACAATACCACCTGACTGTCCTGATTCGTTTGGTTCTGAAGTAATCTCCATTGTTTGCATAAGCAACTGAGCTCTGTTTAGTAGTTCTCTGTCACCTAAATCTCCAACAATAGCATTACTAACACTTGGTGCTAGACGTAATAAGAACGCTGTTTGTTTTGTTGTACTAACACTAACACCTGTTTCTGCGTATGAGAAAATGTAACCACGATCTTCATCAAAGTTACCATCTGTAATAAATGCTGATCCCCAGTGTGATATAAGCGGTGTAATAGTATTACTAACAAGTATAACTCCAGTACTAATAGCATGTGCCGTTGCTGGTCCTGCTGTATACTGTCTTACAGCACCAGCTTGGTAGTTAGTAAGCGGAGCCGCTCTAGTTAATCCACTAAGTGTATTAGTTGTTTTGTTATTTGAACTAAATGCAATTAATTCGTTGTCGACGTAAACTGTACCTGCGTCTGGAAAGAAAGAAGAATCTCTAAGTTCCATAGTTACTTGTGACTGATCCATTGCAGTTTTTAATTTATCAATAGCACCTTCATTAGTAACTTCGTATCTAACTGGTAAGTTACCTGAACGCATATATGCTTCTGTATTAACGTTTGAGTTACGCATTCTATGACAGTATACAAAGTTACCATCGCTACCACGTACCATCCAGTCAATAAAACCAGCACCATACCAACTGTATTGGATACCAATCATCTGCATGTATCTAACATCTAAATCGTATCCGCTTGGTCCTGTTCCGTCTAATCTATCTAAATTCCAATCTTGTTGTTGTACTTTTTTATCTGCAATCAACATAGCTTTTGCCGCTAGTACTGGATTAACACCTCTATAATCTGGTGTTACTGTCATTACTGTGTCACTTTCGACATGTGATACAACGTGTGTCATACCTTTAACAACAATCCTATCACCTGCTTTTAGCTGATCTCTGAATCTTGTGTTTGTACCTGTAATTAAGTTACTATCTGGTTGTACTGCAAATGTACCTGCAACTTGTTTTGTACTTGTACGCTGTGCCACTGTAACATTTGTTCCATCAAATTCCCAATAAATTCCGTTCTGATCATCAAAGATACCTGAACGTACTGTAGCACCATGCCAACCAACAACTGTCATTTGAGCCGCAAATCCTAGTAATGCTGTAGTAGCACCTAGTCTACGTGTTGCCGCACACTTATATGTTCTTTCATCAACAATTTGTGTAATAATATATTCGCCGTTGTAACCAGCAGTTTCAACTCCAATAAGTCTAACTTTACCGCCGATTTGTGCTCCGTGATCGTTATCATCTGTAGTAACTGTAATAATAGATCCAATAGCTGTACCGTTTGCTGTAACACTTCTTAGGTCGTAACTTGGAGCAAACAATGCACCAGTTGTGTACATAATACCTTTACCTGACTGGTATCTAATATATTTTTTACTCTGTCTAATTGCTTGAGCACCGTGTTGTGGTCCGCCTGTTCCTAACTGCACACCACCATCATATGGTCTGTGAATAAAGAAACTATCTGGACGCATATACACAGAAGCCTGAATCTTATCTTCTGTACTGTCTCCTAAAAATTCAGCAATACTTCCTTCTGATCTAGCGTTATATGTAATTTTATTTTTTTCTGGAACAGTAATAGCAATAAATGATCCTGCCGCTAGTGCGTGATTATTAGTTCCACCGTCATCTGAGTTAACATCAACTAAGAACGTATCACCTGGAACCATTCCGTGTGCGTATGGCCAAGTAACTTCTAAGGTTGCTAGTGCTTTAAAGTCTACTGAACTAGATGAACTAATAGTTTGTGTTGTAAAGTCTGATAGTGTAACACCACTTACTAATGAAAGTGTGTCACCTCCTACTGCTGTACCTGTAATTGTGCCTGTAACAGCATCATTAGATCCTCCAATACTTGCAATAGTAACTACTGCATCGTTAGCTGGACTCGCACCACCTAATGAAGTACCTAGTATAGTAATTTTATTTCCTACATAGTATGCCGAACCACCTTGGCCTACAGTTAATGTAATAACACTATAAGCTGATCCGTTTCTTGTAATATCCCATTGTGCTCCAGAACCTGAGTTAGCTTCGTTTGCACCTGCAATTCCAGTGAATGAAGTTGGTAGGGTTGGTGCTGTACCTGCAATACTTACACCGTCAATTGCACCTGCGGCAACACTAGTAACTGTAACTGTAGCATCGTTAGCTGGACTTGATCCACCTAATTCTGTACCAGCTATAGTAAATGTTTGATCTACGTGATAACTTGAACCAGCTGTATCAATTGCTACTGAATATGTGCCATTGTTAGTAACATCAAATATTGCACTTGCTCCTACAACTGACTGAATATTTTTACCTGCAATAGTTCCGCCGTTAAATGCTACTGGAGTACTAGATATATCAACACCTTCAACTCTAACATCTAAAATTGTTCCGCCTGCTCCAATATCAACTACTTGTAGTTTAACATCATTGGCTGGACTTGCGCCACCCATATTAGAACCAGCACATACAATAGTATCAGAAGTAGTATAACTTGAACCACCTTGTACTATTTGGAATCCGTATGTAGTTCCAGTTACTGTTATTCTGAATTCAAAGCCTGTTCCTGAACCACCTGTAAATGATAAACCTGCTCCTCCAAATTCGTATGATCTTGTAATTGATGGAGGAGTACCTTGACTCCAATCAGTGTTATCAACAGTTAAGCCAGTAATTGATCCACCGCCTCCAACTGATGTAACTTTAGCAATAATATCGTTACCGCCAGCACTCTGAGCACCGTCTTGTCCTGTGTTATCTACTTGGGTTCCTGGAACTTTAACTCTATCATGTATAGCAAATCCTGAAGAATCGTCTGGTGAATCTAAGTCCATTAATGTATAAGCATCGTTCTCATGTGTGATTGTAACAGTAGTAGTCATTGTACCACCGTCATTGTTATTTGTTGCTGTTACATTTTGGTATGTAATTGTTCCACTTAATGCTGTTCCGGTTATAGTTGCGGCTGTAATACCACCTGTACCGTTAATTGTTGAAACTAAAACTATTGCATCGTTAGCTGGAGTTAATCCACCCAATGATGTACCAAGAATTTTAATTCTATCACCAATATTATATCCACTACCTGCTTGGCTAACACTTGCAAGTACATAACTTGTTCCGTCTTTGTTAATGTCAAACTGTCCGTTAGATCCAGCCGCCGCAACATTTGTTCCTGTAACGCCAGTATAGCTTTGTTGTAATCTGTTTAAGGCCGCTGTAAACTGTCCACTCATTGTAACAGTACTACCTACAATATTAGTAACAAAGATAGCATCTCCAGTACCGTTGTTTGCCGCTTGTCCAGCAATAATACCTGTTGTTGATGCTACATCAAATTGAGTTGAACCTATGCTGATATCTGTAAGTGTTGCTGGTTGTAATGCTGTACCTCCAGGTGTTCCTGAAATAGCAGTAACCTGTGTTCCTGTTGGAAATGCCGCATTATCAATCGGAGCACCAATTTCTGGTACATCACCTGTAAATGCTAATTTATTTTCGTTTTGTTGTGCTGTTAATGCTAGTGTCATTGTACCGTTAGTACCGTCACTTAGTACACTAAAGTTTGGTAGTCCAATTGCGGCACCTGTATAGAATGCACCTTGTCTTAGTTGTGTATAAGTTGTTGAAAGTACTTGTCCGTTTGTAGTACCAACTTTTGATTTAGCGTAGTATGTAAATGATGTTGCTGTTGGAACTGTTGTAATAATAAACGAACCTTCACCTCTAGCCGCTCCGCCTACAGCATCTTCAAGTGCTTTAATTGTAATTGGAGTACCTGGTTCAAAACCATGAGCACCTTGTGTTGTAACAGTAATTAATGAAGCACCAATTCCGTTTGTACCTGCTGATGCATCAGTAACAACACTTAATACTTGTGTATCTGTTCCTGGTAATTCGTAAACACTTGGATAACCACGCATTGTACCAATAGCTGACCATTTTGTAGGCTGTAGTCCGTACTCAAAGTCAGCATCAAGCATACTTAATGGTTGAGCAATACGCATACGCTCAATAGCATCAGTACCAAAGTCAAATGGTCTTGTTCTAATCTCTTTTTCTTCTACAAATATTTGTAGTTCGTCTGTATCTGCATAAGAACTAGTATCAAAAATTAAATCAATAGTAGTAATAGCATCTGTTGTTTGTAAATATTTTTGAAAATCTTTATAATCTGGATCGCCATCTTCGTTAGCATCGTTCTGATCATATTTAATAACATATCCACTAGAGTCTCTTGGAGTAGTATCTCTATATTGTGTTACATTACCGCCTGCTAACGGATCAGCAAAGTTATAGATAATTTGATTTTGTGTTGTGTTTGTTACAAGAAGTACATCACTAGTGTCGTATCCTTTAATAAATCTAACATGTCCTGATCCTTTTCTTTCCCAAGTAGGTAATGCAGATAATCCAGTAGTTAGAACACTAACAACATATCCAACTAAAACTTGTATACGTGAACCTGTTCCTGATTCTGATGTTTTACTGTTATCAATAACTTGTGCAACATCAGTTTGATAAGGTGTTGTTTGTGCCGAATTATTAAAAACGTGGTTGTTAATTAAATCTCTTGTAAATTCTTTTGCTTTAATTTCTGCTTGTCTAGTACCATCTACTTGTGCAACATCTTTTTCCCAATATGTAGATGCAATTCTATATGTTTCTGCGTTACCGCCATAGCGTAAATCATGTGCGTATGCGTCGATATTGTAGCCTGTATCTCTTTCACATTTGGAAGAGTCGTATGTGTAACCTTCAAAACCTGTTGCGTTAGCGGCTACTTGTGCGCCAATCCATGCTGTTACTTCTTTCTCGATAAAAGTTTTATTCTGTGTTAGTAACGACCATGCGTTTGGGTATAAATTGCCGTTAATTCCAATACCTTTGTAAAACTTGTAATTATCTATTTTTCTTTTTGCCATCTTATTTTATACTCCAAATGCCACAGCAAAGGCTACTGCTGTTTTGTCTACGTATTTTTTATTTGTAGCATGAGTTCCAACTGTTGGATCTGTTTGCATCAATAAATTGTTTGTTACACTAACATCGCCGTTAAGTGAAGCACCGTCTGCATTAATATTTGATGCAGTACTATCTGGTGCTGTTGTCATATCAATTCCGTACGCCTTAATCTGTCCTGGATGATTAAACCCAATATCTACATTATCAATCGTTCCTGGTGCACTTGCGGCACTACTATTGATTGCAATTCTTCCGTCAACAACAGATAAACTAGTATTACCTTGGTAGACTGATTTAAATGTACCAGTAACACTAAGAGATGTAAATGTATTAGATACCTGCGTACCTGAATCGTCTCCACCATCGTCTTCTGGTGGAACATATTGAACGAAAGGTGATCCGCCTAGCAAGATAGTTTGGACGTCGATGGTTGGTGTAATAATTTTACCAGCAGAGTCTACTGAAAAATTAGGACTTTCAAAACCATTCTGCGAACTAAATTTATCATTTACTACTGCCATTTGTTATCCTTAAATTGCACTTATTGTTTTAATAGTGATGACGCCTTCCATTGAGCCATGTACTGTACATTTATATCCGTAGTTTCCTGAAATATTACTTGGAATTTTCCAATATAATGTTCCAGATGATTTATCTTGAGCGTTTGTGCCTGTTGTTTCTGTTCCGTCTAATGCAACGTGTACTAAGCCTGAGCTATATGTTGATCCTCCACTTGTAATAATTCTAAATGGATGGTTTGATCCGCTATTAATTTTAAATGCAATAGTTGTTCCTGCTAGTGCAAAAATTGTAGGATCTTCTGTGTTACCATATTGATCAAATTTATATCCGTTATTTGAATCTGCTGTAACTACTAATTTAGTAATTGCTGGATGAGCAATTTCATCAATAGTTTTTCCTGTATAGTTAATAAAGTTTGTACCATCATTAACTAATATTTGTCCTGCTGTTACACCTGCAATAGCAACATCACTTAGTCCATCTAAGTTTGCTGATCCGCCTGCGTAGTTAATAGTTAATGTATCACCTGTAACTGATGTAGTAATATTTGTACCACCTGCAATAGTTAGTGTATCAGTTGTAGTATCAGCTTCTGCAATACCAGTATCAGCTTGTACATTACTAAATGCTAACTGGTTAGCTTCACCACTAAGTGCATCACCGCTATAATTAATTGTTACTGTATCGCCTGTAATACTAGTTGAAATATTTGTACCACCTGCAATAGTTAATGCATCAGTTGGTGAGTTAGCTGTTGTAGTTGTTGAACCATCAGCGTTAACTGTTGCAAATAAATTTTGTGTACTACCTGAACTTACTGTAGTAAATGTAAAACCACCGGAACCGTTAGTTGTTAATACCTGATCAGCACTACCATCAACAATTCCTAAATCAGTAATCGACGTTGGAATAGTTGGTTTATTACTAAAGTTATTCCAGTTAAGATAGTATGAACCATCTTGACCGTCAAGTGTATCAGCATCTGTTCCGCCTCCACCAGTTGTTACGTCAGTACCTGGTGCCCATTTTGCTCCGTCCCATTTAAGAACGTTACCAGTTATAGGTGCTTGTGAAACTGTATCAACGTCTGAAAGTGAATTAATATTTCCGATATATGCAACAGGTTTAATAGGATCTGTATAATTTGTAATAGCACCACCACTAGCATCTAAAAGTAATTTTCTCCAAGCGCCTGCGTGTGCAACATGTACAGTTCCGCTTTCATGAACATGTAGCATTGCACCGTGATATGTAGATGTATTAATGGCATTCATCTGTGCTAAACTTGCAACATGAAACGCTACTTTGTTAATTTTGTTGTCGTCATTTGGGACATCAAGTTCTAAACTTGAGTTTACTATATCTTTTAAATTTGTTCCGTCGCCAAGTGCGCCGTATAACTCTTCTGTATTTGCATTAATCTTGGCCGCCCCTGCTCTAAGATTATCACCAGTACCATCGTTTGCCGCTGTACCTATGTTTAATGTTGATTTTGCCATATTATTTTACACCTTATCAAATGTCACGTCGTTTGCATCGAACGTTTCTGTTGTTGCATCAAATGTATTTATACCACTTGCTTCCTCTGTAGAGTCAGCTACGATTAGTGCCGGAGCACTAAGTTGATGTATTGTCTGTGCATATGTAGCATGAAACTGTATTTTTGTTCCCGCATATGCTGAAGACTTAGGATCAGCTTTAATCTTTACAATGGAATCGTCAACTGTTACACTTAATGTTATCAACTCTTGGTTAATAGATGACCGTCCAAATATCGATGCTGTAGCTTCGCCCGGTCTTGCAACTACTGAAAGTTGCATAACTTCTTTTTCGTTTGAATCAAACTCAGCTACAATCATATAGATTGCACTACTAAAATCGCCTACATGAAACTGGTCAATTACAGTACCGTATTGTACACCAGTCCAGTGCCCTTTAAACGAAAAACTTGTTCTGTCCGGCAATTGAATAGTCTTATTTTTGCCAGGTTTAAATAAATTTTGAATGAATTTGATCATTACATATGCTCCATATAGTATTTATCGTTTTGATTAATATGTAGCTTTAACAATTCAACTAATATCTGTAAGACTGTTGGCAAATTGTAGTAAATCATCAAATATTTCGGTATTCTTTTTTAAATCTTTGTTAGCAAATGTATTTAACTTCTTTTCAGTTTCAATTCCGTAACCAGTACGTACTAAAACAGGCTTTGCTTTGGCTTTAACTGCGGCTTTTAAGTCGCTAATTTTGTCTCCTAGATATATACCATTCTTCCAGTCCACACCAATTTCTGAAGAGGCTCTTTTAAACATACCGATATTAGGTTTAGCGTATATGTCATCTTTAAGATTAGTTGTACTATAGTATAGTCCGTTAATGCTTTTACAGCCAATATTACCCAATAGTTCAAGCATATAGTTATGTACAATATCAACATCGGCGGCATCACATATACCTTTCATTATTCCTGCTTGATTGGTAAGAATTACAACATCATAACCTTTATCTCTAATTATTTTAACAGCTTCTAAGCTACCTACAATAGGTTTAAATTGATCAGGTTTAGTTACATAAGTTCCTATATCTTCGTTAATAGTTCCGTCTCGATCTAGTCCAATTACGGGTGTACTCATTTTAAGGTCTCCATCTATCGTCAGCCCAGCCGTATCTATCTGAATTAAACCAATCAAGTTCGTACAATAGTATAGGATCAGCTGAAAGAGTTTGTTTCCATTTATCTACAAACTCTAAAGTCTCGTTGCTTAGTGTAGTAATTTCATTTGTTATAAATGTTGCATATTCGTGTGTTAGAGGATGAACTTCAGGAGATTTCATATGCTCGTGATCAGGACTAGGACTTGGAACACTAACTGGTCTTGATTCAAAAAAATCATCAGTAACATTAAAATTAAGTGCATTTAGTATAGGTGGACATGACGTACTAATATCAGTTTTATACTTTTCTAATACTGCCCTAACATCTTCTAATTCTAAATATTTGTTATTTAAATTAAAGTCTAAAGATTGTTCTTCCCAACCTTCAGTAACATCTCGAAATCCTGTTGAGATAACTTTACAACCTATACTTTCTAATGCTTTATGTGTACTACTTATTAACGCACAATCACGCATAGTTGCCCAAATTAAATCAGCCCATTGCCATTGCGATTGATATCTATAATTGTTTAAAACAAACGCATCATTGTTCACACTTGATTTACTAAAGTTGCCCGGAGTATGCCAACCAGAACCCATATGATATCTATCTTCACGAAACATACTAGTCCATTGTAATAGTATTACATCATCTTTTGTAAAGCTATGTACAGTATTCGCTTCCCATATTCTAGTTGCAATGTACTGATTTCCTGCACCACTACGACCCCAATTTTCACCTAGTGCATTGTTCTTAACTTTGTAGTCATGAATAAGTATGTCTGCCCAAGTAGGATAAAAATATTGAGTTAGACTGCATCCAAATGCAAATACTCTCATCGAATACGCCTAATAATTTCTAGCATCATTTTTTGTGGAAGAGTGTGTACTTTTTCTGCATCAAGTTTATTTTGCCAGGCCTGTTCAGCATAATTTTTTGCATCTGGTGGGAACATTTCATATTGCTTTTTAATATTTTCTATATTAAATAATCCTAATCCGTACATACATACAATATAGTTGTATTCAGCAAATAATACCTTATCAGTTTTAGTAACAAAGTCACCCTTAATAGGCAAACGATCTTTCCACATTTCTAAATTTTGTTTTAGAGAATCTGGTAATGTATTTTTACTGATATATCTTTCTTTCCAAAATGGTGTATCTTGCCTATCAGTAATATAATGTAATATGATAAAATCTCTAATATTATCCATTATAGAATTTACTTCTTCGTTATATCTATTAATTGTATGTTGATTATAATTTACAAGTCTAGAAGCAAGTAAAAACATTTGATTAATACTTGTACCTATTGATGATGCTTCTAAAGGTTCAACAAAGTTAGCACTTAGCCCAACTGCACACACATTATCTATCCAAGGTTTATCTAATGCACCCGGATCAAATTTAATATTTTTTGCTACATTAATCTCTTCACCTAAGTATGCTTCAACTTCTTTTTGTGCTTGTTCAGCATCAATATAATCACTATCAAAAATATAGCCATTACCAGTACGACCTTGCGTTGGAATTCTAAACATCCATCCAGCATTCATAGCCTTTGCTAAAGTCCAAACTGGTATTTCATCCATTTCGGGTGTTGGAAATACTATAGCTTCTTTCATTTTAAGATATTGGCTATAACTTTTCCACTCTGCTCCTAATTTACTAATTAACAATCTAGCAAATCCTGTACAGTCAATATAAAAATCATATTTGTATTTTTCTTTTTTACTCCTAATATGATCTATTCCATGCCAATCTGAAACAACTACGTCTGTAATTTCATCATCAAAAACATTGCATCCTTTTTCTATTGATTTTTTAGTTAGAAATTCTCCTAACTTATTTGTATTAAAATGATACTGTGAAAATAAACTTTGTTCTGGCCTATCTTTATCTAAAAAGTTTTGCATAGGTAATTCACTATCCCAAAATAATTTACTAACAATATTTTTAGGGCCTACGTCTTCAGATATTAACTTAGAATAAACAAATGGAGTATGCATATGTTCTGCAACTAATGCACCTTCAACATTATGTAGATACGGTTCTTTAGTCCAGTCTTTAAACATTATTCCTGATTTAAAAGTAGCGTTAGTTTCTTTAATTAACTCAAAAGGATCAATACCAACATATTCAATAAAACTAGTAAAGTGTTCTGTAGAACCTTCTCCAACGCCGATAGTTCCTATATTTTTAGAACGTATTACGTCAACTTGTGCAGTCGGAAAAGTAGTCTTTAGAATAAGTGCTGAAACAAATCCTGCTGTTCCTCCACCTACTACACATATTTTCATTTTTGTGCTCCGTAGTCTGGTGTTCTTAAGTTCTCACCAAAAGCAATTATACAATACGAATAGTATGGTGCCGCATGATATTCTAAAGCCATAAATTTTCCTGTGTCAAAGTTAGTATATAATGCAAATGGAAGTATTGCTGGAGTTGGTGATAGTCCGCTTTCTTCGTCCGGGTCTCTTACTTTTCCTAGTAGTTCACCTTCAAATACTAATTGCATATCACTTTCAGCAATCATTGGAAATATTTCTTCTTGTTGTCCGCACATTACTGGTTTTTCTTGCCATTCGCCAGCTCTGCTTGTATCTGTAAATATAACTAACGCTGTAATAAAGGCTAGTAGTGCAATTAACATTTTCATTGTTATCTCCTTATATGAAAAATTGTTGATTTAATCTATATAAATCTCCGGTAAACATTCCTGGTTTAACATATGCAGTATGTGGTACTGATTGTATATACAGAACCATCCTATTGTAAACCATTGGAGCGATACCAAGTAATTCCCAACTGTCTGTACTATCTGTAACATATTCTGTTGGCGGATCATCATTTAATTTAGTATAAAAACTTGTGCCTCCGGCACACTCTTCTGGGGTATTTAAATATATTGTACATGCCCAATTATTGTCTGATGGGTTATCAATATGTGGAGTTAGTGCTGGAAGATTTTCTGATTGCATAACATTAACCATAAACGTTGCTCCTTGAAAACTATTAATCAATGCTTCTCTTGAAACACGAACTGTTAGTTCAGGCCAGTAACGTCTTAATAAGTCATCAAAGATCCAGGCCATATTTGTTAGTTCGTAAAACGCATTAACTCTATGTGCAGGATTATTACCGCGTATTCTTTTGTTTTTGCTTGCCGGAATATCCAATGCTAGTTGTCTAACTAAGTCTGGGTACATATAAAAGTTATCTACTGTAACAACTCTGTCTTTATTAGGACCGTATTCCTCCATTGAAACTTTACAATTTTGGTTTATTTCAAAAACTTTATCTTCGTCAATTATATTCTTTTTCATTATTCTTCCCTTGTCAAACTAAAGTTAGCACTAATTGTAGCTCGCCTTTTATTAGTTTTATTATGACTTACATAATGCTCTAGGTCGCTAGGAAAAAAGATAATATCTCCTTCTTCCATAGGTGGAGTAACTCTATTATTAATAGGAAATGGTTCTGCACATAAATCACGCAATCCGCATGTTGCCCAGAAGTCATTCTTTTTATAAAATACAAAGTCTCCGCTATCTTTAGGAAGTTCTAGCATATACGCACAGCTTACAATGTTATTGTTGTTTGCATGATTATGTACTTCTTGAAATTGACCTTCTTTATACCTATTAAGCCATACTTCAATACCATACTTAACTTTACCTTGTACTTTGAATGAATCTAAATACTCATTTAAACCTAAAACAGCTGAATTAATAAAAGTTTTAAACGGAATCTTATCGTTGTTTATAGTTCCAAATGTAGTTTCTACATTACTCATCCATGTTTTTACAGGAGCAAAATATTGGTCATCTTCTAGTACACTAGCAAACTCTTGTTTTATAGCTTCATGATTTTTTAATTTTATCTTTAAAACAGGTGTACCAAAAAGTTGAATCATTAGTTTTCCAATACAACTAATTTTCCGTATTCAGGTAGGTAACAGTATTCCATTTCACTATTTTGTAAAGTACGAATTGCATCATCAAGTGTTTCAACTAATGGTTCACCTCCTAGGTTAAAACTTGTATTGAAGATAATTGGAACTCCAGATTCTTTATAGAATTCTTCAATTAATTCGTAATAGTGCTTATTCTGTTCTTGGGTTACTGTTTGTATTCTACAAGTACCATCAATATGTATAATACTTGGAATCTTTTCTTCTACGCCAGGTTGACAATCCATAGCGTACATCATGTGTGGCGATTGATCTAGTCCACGCATATCAAACCATTCGTGTGCATGTTCTAACATAATAGTACCTGCAAATGGTCTAAAGTATTCTCTGTGTTTAATATTATTTACAAAGTCTTTACCGTCTTCAAATGTTGGATCAAAAAGTATGCTCCTATTACCTAACGCTCTTGGACCGTTTTCTGAACGGCCTTGAAACAATGTAACTATACTTTTTTCTCTTAACATTTTAACAATCTTTTTATGATCGGCATCAATTACTGTTGCACCATACTTAAATGCAAGATCATTAATGTCTTGTTCTGAATAAGTATATTCAAAACCTTCGTAAATAGTTTCTGTATAAGGTCTTACTTTATCATCTTTTGTAAGTTGATGATGCATAAGCAAAGCCGCACCTATTGCTGTACCAGCATCATTACTAACAGGTTCAACATATAACTTAATGCCTTCTTTGTTTAACTCTGTTAAGTACCAATAGTTTGCAACACAGTTTAATGCATAACCTCCGCTAAGAACTATATTCTTATTACCAGTCATTTCTACTGCTTTAAAAATAAGATTTAATACTTCTTGTTGTGATTCTGTTTGTACTGCATATGCTAAATCTCTTCTATTATCTAGCGTACTAAGATCAACATTACCTTGTCGCATTGATTCTTGTGTTTGTAAGTAAGAATATCTTCCTTCATTAATTATAGCACCATTTGGATATGTCGGAATAACTAAATTACGATCTGTAGTTCTCCAATCTCCTCCTCCACCGTCTGAATAAATTGGCGGAAATTTATCACTAGATTTCCCATATGGAAATAACCCCATTGTTTTTCCTGCTTCAATGGGTGCCCATCCACAATACTGTGTTACTGCTTCGTATGCTTTAGTAATACCTGCGGTGTCATCTAAAATAAGTTCATGAGATCCTTCTTCACCTTCTCTTTGTGAATTCATATGCTGTACTTTAGTACTTGGAAATGGTCCTCGTCCTCCAAGATGTTTATATACTGTTTTTAAATTATCAGGATAGCTACAAGTAAAAATGCTTTCTAATTCCCAAGTCATGTGTTCTTCGTTATTAAGATCCATAGGAATAAATGTTCCTGCTCCGTCTACAATAACTGCTGTTGCTGTGTCAAATCCTGATCTATAAAAAGCACAGGCCGCATGTAACTTGTGATGAACAAAACTCATATCAACAACTTGTCTATGCTGTCTATGTTCGTTATATGCACTATCGGATCTATCAATAAGACCTAGCTTTCTTGCAAGGCCAGTATACATATCTCCGCCTGTAAAATCAATTCTGCTTGACTCTGCTAGTGGCTGTGTATGTGCAACTACTAGATAATCTAATGTATCTGTATAATCTAAAAACTTCATCATAGCGGCTAATGGGCCTCCATCATATTTGTTTCTAGTTAATCTTTCTTCTTCAATAGCAAATACTATTTCTCCATCTTTAAGTAGAACTGCTCCACCGTTATGTCCTCTAGTAATTGCTCCGATCCATTGTGTCATTTTCATAAATTCCTTGTTATTAGTATGTACCTAAAAAAATATTATCCTTTATCGTATGTGAAATCAACTACGAATGCTCTTCTTTGTTCTGATGTAGGGTATACTCCATGATAAACTTTACCGTCCATCATTACTACATCTCCTGCTATACATTTTATCATATCACTAACTAATTCTCCTGTTACGGGGTTCATAGTAATCGCTTTTAATTTACCGTTTAATGGTGTTTTTGCATCTAATTTTAGTGTGTCTAAAAACATAACACATGTCATTGTACGTTGTCCTCTGTCTTCGTGTGTATGCATACCGCTGAATGTATTTTTTGGATATGTAAGCCACCAACATTTTTTAAATTTTATATTTTTAAATTGAAACTTTGCTATACTATTTTTAAGAAAATCTATATAATCTGTAGAATGATATGGCCAGGCAAAATCATCATCATATTGTATTATTGCTCCGCCGTAATCTATGTGTTGATTTTTTGGACTTTCAAATAAAGGAATAAATTTCCAGTAATCTTTGTACTTGTCTTTACTAATCCAATAATCTGGTATACGTCCAGCATGACATAAAAACCAAAAGTCTTTATCTCCTTGATATGATTCGTTAAGTAAATTTTCGAAACTCATTGCACTACCTCATATTCAAAATCTGAAACAAAAACTTGTCTATTATCAATACTAGGATATGTTCCATGCCATATATTGCCGTCCATTATAATACAATTACCTTCAATAGATTCGTGTGCATTATAACTAATATCTCCAATCAGTGGTTGTAGTGTAACAAGATTTCCAGCTAAAGGAAATTGTTCATTAGTTTTTGCTGTAGATAAGAATAGTACAGCAGTAAGTTGTTGTCCTGGTTTATGATTATGTAGTCCACTGTAAGTTCCTGGTGTGTAATCTACCCACCAACTTTTTAAATGGTTTGTAACTTTAATAGAATCAAAGTGATGTTCCATATTCATTCTAATAAAATCGTGGAAATCTAAATCTTCGTCGTGTGTAACAGGATATGAAAAATCTTTATTATAGTATAGGTGTCCGCCACCCCAATCTTTATGACATTCTAAACTTTGTTTAAAGTTTAAAAATCTTTGCCAACTAGGATAAGTGGCACTGATAAGCATTACTGTCCACTTCTGCCTAAAATTTGTGCAGGCTGTTTTGCGTGTGTTACTCCTTCAGCATGTACGACCCCATGCGTCGGGCAGACTTCTCCTTGTTGTTCTTGTGGTTTAAAGTCTCCTGTGTACTTTCTTGGTTTACCCAAACGTTTTTTAACACTTGTAATAATTTCTTTAAAAGTTTCATCTGTTAACTCCATTACTTCGTCATTATATCTATCTTGTTCTTCTTCCATTGTTAACCTAATTGGGCTAAACTTACGTTTACCTTCTCCTAAATCAATAATATCAAAGTCTTTAGAATCAGGATAAGAAATATTAATAGGATATGTACTACCAATTACACTAGTACATGTAGTACCTAATGCTTTTGCCATGTGTTGTCCTAAGCTATCACAGCCTAAAAAATGATCAGCAATTTGAATTATGCTTGACCAAACTCTTACATCTTGTACTTGCGGAACAGCAATAGGAACTGTTGGATTCTTTTCAACTTCAACATGAAACTCACTCATAATGATTACAGCATAATCTTTTTTAAGTTCGTTAGTAATACGTATTACATCATTTAAATTAAAACTTCTTGAACTAGGATCGATTACAAAGTTACCCATATTCTGAGCACCACGTCCAAATGGTTGAAATACTACTACTTTGTCTTTACCTGTTACTGCTTTAACTTCTTCTACTATGTTAAATCCTGCAACCATTTCGTGTTTATTCATATAAATTTTAGGATCGTCTAACTCTCTTACACCTTTATTATTAATAGCAATATCAAATGCTTGTGCTAAACTACACTTTTGATTGTAGTATTCCCAAACTCTATAAGGTTCAGGTGTATAACAGTCTCTATCTCTAATATAATCTTTGAATAAATTTTTGTGCCAATGGTCGTATGCTAGTTCGTGTAGGTGAGGATGCCCCTTGTAGAAGTCCATACCGCCTTCACAAATAATAATAAAATCTTGATCTTCTTCGTATAATTTTTCAAATGCAGGAATACTTGCGACAACTCTGCCGGAACCACCGTTCATAAAGTATGCTTTTTTTCGTGACATGTAGACTCCTAATATATCTTGTTACAGAAATATTTATAGAGTCTTTAGTGTTGGAATAGTCGGAAGTGAATTAAACTTCTTTGATCTTACCAGTTCTTGCTCTTAGGTCTGCTTGTGCATCTGCCGCTGTAGTGTCAATAGTAGTGTTAGCTGACATTGGTGCGTAGATGTCACTTGGATCATGCGATGCTACTGGATCTTTCATATCCTTAGGATAGTTCGGAAACATCATAGCCGCTTGCCATGGTTCGTAGTTTAGAGCTTGTAATGTGCTTGGTAAATCACGTAAACGTTGTCTATAATCTTTCCACATCTGAGCCATTTCAGCTGGCATATCTTCGCCACCTACTTTAGCATCTGTGTCACCTAACAATTGGTCACGTATTTCTCTAATTTCGTCCCAAGTCATATCCATCTTGGATCCTGTATTTGCCCAAGTACGTACTGGCATATTAAACTTTTTAGTATCAAAATCGTATGTTATGTTGTGTTCGTCCCAAATATCTCTAGGTAAAACTTGTGTAGTTGCTTCAACATCAGTATAACCTTCTGGAGCGTCCCACATAATGTACCAAGTTCTTGCACGTCTAAATGCATTATCGTCTTCTCTACCAGTATCGTTTGCAATTTCACATAGTAAAGGATTTTCTTTGCAATCAACTGTAATTCTTTTAATATCTGGAGCACAAGGTCTTTCTAAGTCCATGTGTTCCCACATGCACCAACCTGATTCTTTTCCATAGTTGTCTGCGTCTGCTGGATCACAGCCTACTTCGAAAGTCAAAAACTCTGGACCGTTATATGTATACGTGCCTGTTTTACCTTCGGTAAAGCTATCTTTCATCCACTCGTCCCATACTGGGTGTGTAAAAGTTTTTGATATATATTGTGGCATAGTTCTATTCTCTCCTAAAAGTATTTATCATTTACATGAAAGTTATTCTAACAACACCTGAACCACCTTGTCCAGATCCTCCTGCACAGCACTTAGCCCAGTTACCACAGTAACTAGATGTTCCAGCCATTCCGCCACCGGCTGGCCATTCAATATGACAACCACAGTTACACCAACCTTCGTTAGTTACTGATACTGCCATTTTACCAATTAATGGGGCTTGTCCTGTTCCTGAATAAGTGTATATACAATGACAATATCCATGTCCTGGATGCCATCCTGATGTTCCACCTATTCCAAAGTCAGCACCAAATACACCACAGATGTTACAAGTATTACATGCATGAGTATGTCTTGGTCCCCAAGCATCTCCATTACACATCCAACCGCCACATCCGCCTATTGAGCAAAAGTTTGATAGATTATGTCCTTGAACATATGATTTACAACCCATACTTGCTACACAAGTATGTGCTTTACCACATGGCCAACTACCACCTGCACAAATTGTATATTTACAGTTTGGTGAAGTACTAATTGTTTTTGTAGCATAAGATCCGCCTGCGCCACCAATTGCAAATGAACAACAGTTACAACATGTGTGACCAGGGCCTCCGCCGCCGCCACTCCATATTTCAAATGTTACTGTTGATGCTCCTGATGGTACACACCAGTAACAACATTTACCGTTTGCTTGTTCGCAACATCCTGATTGTCTAGCACACTGATGACAACGCATACCTCTTTCATTGTAGATCCACTGTACACCTAAATTATGACCTGCGCCTGTTGCTAGGTCGTCTGCTGTAATAGTTGCGTCTACAATACTATCGGTTTGTACTTTTTTATATGATGCGTATGTTGCCATTTTATATCCTTACTTATGCAAAAGTTATTCTTACCATACCTGAACCGCCCATATTACCACCAGCACAACATTTTGCCCAGTTGTTACAATATGAACTTTGTCCTGTTTGTCCACCACCTGCAGGCCAGTTAGTATAACATGCACAGTTACACCACGCCTCTGCGTTTGCACCTGCTGTTTTCTTGCCAACAAAAGGAGCCGCTCCCGACATTCCCCAGTCAGCTGATTTACATTGACATCCACCGTGTCCACCTGTTACTCCGGTTGATCCCATAATTCCAAAATCTGCTCCAAATATTCCGCATACATTACAGTTACCACATGTTTGTGTATGGTTAGGTCCCCATGCACCACCGTTACACATCCAACCTGAGCATCCTCCTGTAGTACAGAAGTTACTTAAATTGTGTCCTTGTACATAGCTTTTACAACCTTGGCCTGCTACACAAGTATGTGATTTACTACAACGCCATGTACCACCTGCACATACTGTATATGAGCAACCTGGTGAAGTACTAATTGTTTTTACTCCGTAGTTTCCGCCTGATCCACCTGCTGAGTGCATACAGTTGTTACAACAAGTACCACCTGCACCGCCTCCGCCACCTGACCAAATTTCAAATACTACTTTTGATACGTTTGAAGGAACTGTCCAATAACAACATTTACCATTTGCTTGTTCACAACAATCACCTGCATCAGCACAATGCTGACATCTTTGTCCACGTTCGTTATAGATCCATTTAGTGCTAAACTGATTACCCGCTTGAGGTCCTAATTTAGCAGATGTAATTGTGCCATCTAAAAAATTTTCTGCTGTTAATGTTTTATAACTTTCGTATGTTGCCATCTATATTTCCTTACGTAAATGTTATCTTTACTAATCCTGAGCCACCTTGTCCAGCACCACCAGCACAACATTTTGCCCAGTTACCACAGTAGCTAGATGTTCCTGGAACACCTCCGCCTGCTGGCCAGTTAACGTGACATCCACATGCACACCATGCTTCGTTAGTTGTTGTAGACATCATCATACCCATTCCTGCGCCTTCACCTGTAAAACTTGTTTGTCCGTGACATCTACAAGTAGTAGTTCCTGCTTTAATTCCAGCACTTCCTGAAAATCCAAAATCTGCTCCAAAGACGCCACAAATTAAACAGTTAGCACAACTTGTTACAGCATGTCTCTGTCCCCAAGCATCTCCATTACACATCCAACCACCACAAGCACCATATGTACAAAAATTACTTAAATTATGTCCTTGTACAAATGATCGACATCCCATACCTGCTGAACAAGTATGTGATTTTTCACATCTCCATGAACCTCCTGCACATACTGTATATGAGCAACCAGGGTTAGTTTGAATAGTTTTTTGAGCGTAGTTACCACCTTGACCACCAATTGCAAATGAACAACAATTACAACAAGTATGTCCTGGGCCACCACCTCCACCTGACCAAATTTCAAATGTTACTCCGTAAACATTTGCTGGTACAGTCCAATAACAACATTTTCCATTGGCTTGTTCACAACAGTTACCGGCACTTGAACATTGGTGACAACGTAGTCCACGTTCATTATAGATCCATTTTACCTGTCTATTTGAGCCTGCACCTGGAGCAAGTTTCGCGGCAGTAATTACTCCGCTAGGTATACTTGCCGATGTAACTTTTTTATAACTTGCATATGTTGCCATATTGGTTCCTTTTCCTTAACTCTAATTCTATTAAACTGTAAATATACGCCATCCGTAGGAATCGCCTGAGTATACAACCTCAAAAGCCGCTCCTTCGGAATTAACAGTCATGTTCGACGAATCGCCTTGTATTAACTTACCGTTTCTTCCAATAGTTAACGCATTACTGTCAAATGTTTTACGTAAGTCGTAAAATCTAACAGTATCGTTTTGCTGTGGAGATGCCGGAAGGTTAACTGTAAAGCCGCCGGAATTAGTGTCACAGAATATCTGTTGTCCAGATGATGCAGTATACGTTGAAGTAACTGTTACACCATCTAACGTACCAACTGGTGTCCAAGCAGTTCCATTATATAATTCTAACACATTAATCTCTGTGTTAAAACGTAAACTTCCTGCACCGGCGTTAGCTGTACGTTGGGCTGTGTTGCCGAACGGTACTGTCAATCCTGGTGAACCTAAACTAATCCTTCTTCCCATAGTAGTTTTCCTATCTTTATTTTACAGCGTAAATTACGCTGGTACTGCTGTTTCAATCCCCATAATCATGCAAGTTACGCTTGCCTGTGAAGATCTTACAACAACCTTTTTGTTAGCTTCCGCTACAATTCCTGTTCTTTCAAGAACACCATTTGGTCCTAATGATACATCATACTCAAGATATTCTTGAGCGTTTGGTGTGTCGCCAGTTCCAACACTTAATCTAATGTTAGAAGTATTTGATCCTCTATTACAAAAAGATGCAGTGAATACTGAGTATGTATCTGCGGGTACAGTATATACAGTAGTATTTGTGTTAGCTGAAAGATCGCTTGATCCTAAAGTTCCTGTTGCCATTTCTATATGCTCCTGTTGTTATATTTAGCCATTATGTTTTACTTGTCAAAAAGTACGCCATAGACACCGGTGATCCGTTAACACCACCTGTGAAGTTCATTCCTGTTGTTACAGTAATTGGTGAACCATCAGTTGTTGTCATTGTACTACCTGTAATATTTATTTTACCAGCGGTAATAGCATTGACGTTCAAGGAACTACTTCCTCCACCAATTTGTGAATTGATGTAGGTAATAATCGCTCTTTGTGTCGGAACAACACTATCACTATTAGCACTAAACGTTCCGTCTGTACTAAATTCGTTAATAGTTGCTCCACCTTGTCCTAGCCCAACTGCGCCTAGTGACAATTCCTGTAGTCCTGCTAAACTGAATGCACTTGTATTCAAACTCGCAGTACCTGTTGACTGTTCAACGTTAAACAAACCACCAACTCTAAAGTTACCATCTTGGTCTGTACTTGTGTAGAATATTCTTCCTCCGCCCGACTCGTTAATTTCATATTGTGCGTCATTTGGAACAGTTGGCGTTCCTGGATAGTTAGTACTTGCAAAGTTACCTGTACCAATATCTAGGAAGTCATGTCCTGTTAATCTAACTTGACTAAACCTTCTTCTAATAGTAATGTTAGCACCATGTACCGGTGAAGTTTCAATTCCTAATGCTGGTGAAACTTGTAAGTTAGCAGTATATGATCCTGGTCCTCCAAGTAATTCACGTACAGCAACAATCTTAAAGAATCTGCTATCGCCAGCAATCTCTAAGTTTGATCCTGCAACTGGACTATCTGTCATTCCGTACACATTCAAGAATGTTAGTTCTTGGAAGTTATCAGCATAACCATCTCCACTTATTGTTGCTCCAGCTGTTTCAAAGTCAGTACCTCTTGCTGACCATGTAGGCTGATCAAGTACACCATTACCAACTCTAATCTCAAATGGAACACCTAGTGTTTCACTCGGATCAGTTACTAGTAATGATACTGTATTTGCATCGTATCCTGAACCTGGTTTTACAATAAAGAACTGTGTAATTTTATTAGCTTCTACTTTACAGCGTACAAATGCACCTGTTCCGTTTCCACCAATAATTTGTACTCTTGGTTCAATAGTATAAGCAGTAGTTGCATCAAGTGCCGAAACAACACCGTTAGTTGGGTGCCATGTTTCCCATCCAGCTGTGTTATCACTCTCTTTAGCAATAGTAGCAACTTTTGTACCTGAGTTATATGTAGCAATTACACCGTATTGTCCTGCACCAGTACCAGCAGTAATAACAATTCTCATACCAATGTATTTTGAATTGTTTGCTGTTTCAGTGTTTGACAATGTAATTTGTGTAGCAGTACCACCCTGTGCAGTATTTGAATTGGTTTGGAATCCGTTACCACCTGAACTTGTTGAATTACCGTCAGCATCTACAGTTGATCCATCATCTGGATTACGTAATCTAACTTGATATATTCCACCGTTTCTGTAGTTTCCAGCACTAACAGCCGCACCATAACCGTTTCCAGTAATTGTGTATGTTGAGTTTGTATAATTTACACCTGCGTTAGTATATTCAAGGTTAATAATTTGAGTGCCGTCAGTTAATACTCTTCCAACTTGAGCTTCAAGTTTTCTATTGTTAACTCCACCATTGATTGGAACTTCTGTAACATCAATAAATTCTGATACAGCACCTTTGTCACCGTATGAACAGTTACCGTTTGTAGCACGTATCTTACCACCGTTTTCTGCAAGGTATCCAATATGTCCGTAGTATGAGAACACTGAAACAAGTTCAGCTCTACCTAAGTTAGTTACCCACGCACCGATACCATCTGATAGTACTTGTGTATAATCGTTTGCAACAATTGAATCGTTACCGCCATCATGTATTGCTCCATCAACTTTTATACCAACACATGCTGTACCAAAGTTTGTTACACCTTGTACATATGGAGATCTAGTAGTAATCCATGTTCTATTATCTGCTGGTCCCCATCCTGGATCCAATGATGTAAATGCACCTGCTGTTGGACGTTTAGTTCCGTAAGAGTTAGCTGAGCCTAATGAACCAGTTAGTCCTCTTAGTGTTTGATTTCTAATACCAGTACCATCTCTTAGTAAGTACATATCTTCTAATACAGAACCGCCTGTTCTTGCAGAGTTTGCATAAAACTGACCATTCATTAGTGTTGCATAGTTACTTCCTTCGCCTGTTCCGTAAACTAAGTCATAAACAAAACCGTCTATATATTTTTTAACATCTCTTTCACAAGCTGTTGCATCAAATGTATATGAAGGATAGTTAACTGTAATATATTTTGTTACATCACGTGCAATAAAATCTTTATTAAGCATTAATAATCTTACACCAGCCATTTTATCTTGATCGTCAACTCTACTATTAGATCCTCTAAATAAAGGAGCAGTAGAGTCACCTGATGCACCATTAAGTTCAAAGTCAATCTTATCATAAAGTTCTTGAGCTAAATCAGTAACGATTGTTGCTACTGCTGAAGTACTATGTGGCTTACTATCGTTACGCGATAAAGCATTACCTGTTTGTGCAGTAACACTAGTACCTTGAATAATATTATCAAGTATTGACTTCATGTGTGTAATACCAGCTAAACTGTAAGTTACATCGCCTGATCCTGTAAGCTGTGCCGCTGGAGTAACTGTAGTTGAACGTAACTCGTCTCCAACAACTGCTGTTAATTGAGGAACTCTAATAGGAAGTACTTCTGCATATTTTCCTGTTTTAACATAAATTACTGAATGCAATTTAACTTCTGCAGGTATAGTATATCCTGCACCTAATGCAATAGCTTGTGTATGAAGTACAATATTTGCAGTTACATTAGCAAGTGCATCTGATTCTACTGGATAGTTTGCCGCATCTTTAATTTGTAAGTATCTATCAGCTGATGCAACACTATCAAGTGCTTGATAGTCTGCCGCCGGAGTAGCACTATTAATAACATCGTCAATCAATGTTAACATAAAATCAAGAGCCGCTTTATTTTGTGCTTCTGATCCTGTGTCAAACCAATCACCACTTACATTATCTTTAAATGTTTGTGATACATATCTAGAAGCTACATTGCCGCCTTTTCTTAAATCTTGAATAAGATGATCTAAACTAAAACCTGCTAGTCTTTGAAACTTGGCTTCGTTAAAACTAAATCCAATAAAGAACGGACTTGTTTGTGTAATAATTTGTCTCTTAGCCCATTTTGCTGTTTCATAAGCAATAAACATTCTGTTTATTTCGAGCAAGTATACAGCATTTGGACGCTTTGGTCCTGCTTCAACTGCTTCACAAGCCGCTCTAATTGTTTTCCATGGACGATCTAGTGTTGCACCATAACTTGGATATACTCCGTCAACACCGTTTTGTCCAACGTAGTAGACATCTGGTGTTTCACCAAAGTTTCTCCATTCAGGCAAACCACTTGCACTTACACTTAGTACTTGTCCGTCAGTTCCAATTGGAAGTCTTGCTGGACCCGAACCACTGTAGTAAAGTAAGTCACCGTTTGTAGTTAATGCTGATTCTTCAGCACCTGATGCTAAGTTTTTCCAGTAAGTACCTGCTGAATCTGCTGATGGTTTATTACCACTTGCTGATGTATGTGCAAGAACACAAACATAACTAATTAAGCCTTCACGTACTGCGTCACCTGCATCATAATATGTTGCAGTTGTCCAAGTATCTTTCCATTCGATACCTTCGTTAAGTCTTGTCCAATAAGTAGCGTTTGGTGGACGTTGTCCTGAGCTGTTAGCTCTAGCTAGATATGTATAACCACCTAGTGTAACAACATCACCGACTCTGTATTCTTCACTAGTTGAGTCAGCACCCCATGCTCCACGTAAGTTGAAGCCTGTTGTCATTAAGTCCCATTTAGCACTACTGTTTGGAAATTCTGAATAAACATTATCGTTAGCAATATAAGAATAACCACCATAAGTTACAAAGTCACCTGGTTGATATCTTTCATATGCATTCCAAGTTGACTCATATTCCATACCAGGTACAAATTTCTCCCAGTTAGTAATATCTGCTTGTAGCGTACCTAACTGTGAGTCTGGGTTTGTTGCAACTGATGTATGATGAGTTGTTGCAATATAAAGTGTAGCACCAAACATTACAACGTCATTTACTTTATAACGTGTAGAATTAGTCCATTCACCTTTGTAATCAAAACCTTTATTTAAATAATCCCATTTACTTTGATCAGATTCTAGTCCGTTTCCGGCACTAGCGTTTGAAGTGTGTCCAGTGTTACAAACATAAACTGTTCCACCATATTTGACAATATCGTTTGCTTTATATCTTGTATTAATTGCCCAGTCACTCTTCCAATCTTGACCTTCGGAGAATAAATCCCATTTTAAAATATCGTTTTCAAGTCCAAGTGCATTAGTGGCCGCGGCAGTATGACCAGTGTTACAAATGTAAATGTTTCCACCATATTTTACCAAGTC